>Ga0207143_1024_pt2 | contig 34970 bp, 36 predicted proteins | sample Alteio_BWMinHeat_3_FD_153566 | JGI IMG/M metagenome (GOLD analysis project Ga0207143, IMG submission 153566) | Enriched cells from forest soil in Barre Woods Harvard Forest LTER site, Petersham, Massachusetts, United States -... | ecosystem: Environmental > Terrestrial > Soil > Temperate forest >... | reverse complement strand
TCCCACAAGTGTACATATCTCAACACCATACCTCAAATCAATAGATTACCAAAAATTAGAAATGTAGTATCACATATTAAAAAAATACTAAGAACAAATAGAAAAAGAAAATATCAAGTTATTTAAAAAATTGATTTTTCTAAATATCTGGTGGTCTTAATATCTATTGATTTATTAAAAAAGGCATTTCTTAAAATGTCTCAACAAATTCAAAAGAATCGAAAGAAACGAAATCGACGAAAGAAACCAATTGAAAAGAAAATTTCACCAATCAATGCTCAAATCTGGATCTTGATCTCAACATTTCTCAGCATCCGAGAATGTTTCGGAAAATTGTTGTTCGTCTCCAAACGATTCGATTGGGTGGTCCATGACAAAAATTCACATTTCGGGAAAAAGATTTTCATCTCGATTCAGAATTTGTCATCTTTACCGCGTCGGTTGATCTCGATGTTGGAAATATTGACTGTCAAAAAACCAATGCATTTATTACGTATCGAGAACAACATACGTTCAGAAAGAATTATAAAAGAATTATATCAAAAGAATGATTCCATTATGATATATAAAAATATCTGCAACAGAGATTTCGAAAGACTTGAGAAAATATCTTTTACTACTTTGGAATTCTCTGAACTAAAAAATTTGGATCAAGAGCGAATTCTAAAATTCTGTCAACAAAATACCATGTTGTATTTGATTTTGACAGATTTTGAATTAAAATTTAATGATTCAGAATTCATAGATCGGGTATGTTTAGAATATCCTCACTTGATGGTTGTATATTACAAACAATATATCTATCATCTGCCGTTTAAACCATCACAATATTGGGCTCGACGATTCCAAGAACAACGTGTATTCTTCACACCATATCTGTTTTCAGATAAAATCTATTTTTGATTATATATTCATATTGTTTATTTTTCAGAGAAACTGTTTAAGTATCAGATAATCAAAATGTTTCGCGATATTTATTCTTTCATTGCGTAATTGGCTACTACACCTGTCATTGCAAACAATACAATTCCGCATCCAAAAGGAATTAAGCCGGGATCTTCTTCTTTCTTTTTCAGTTCTTTCAGTCTTTTGAATTCTTTCAGTTCTTTCAATTCAGTTCTAATTCCTTGAAGTTCATTGACTAATTTTTGATAAGGATCAGGATTCAGAGAACAATAATTTCTTTTGGATTTAGAGAATACACGAAATAGTTTGTTCATTGTTTTGATAGAACATACACTTGTGGGACGAACGAAGCGAAAGCGAAGAGAAGTTACATAAAATCACTATAGAGATTTCAATGATTAGAATTTTCATTTTTTTACATATATATACATGAGCTCAAATAAAAATTAAATTGGAGATTTAGCGGGCAAAAGTCCTTGGACACGCATTTCCATCACTTGAACTGGATTTTCGTAAAAAGCTCTCAAATGGGAGATTGAAAAAGCAGGCTCGTATTTTCCTTGAGAATCAATATACCATTTGTCATGATAATACTTAAAAAGTTCATCAATCGACGCATCTGTAATTTTAATCCATGGGACTGGAACAACTGCAAAAATATGTGTTGCATCTCCAGTATTGGTGTTAGGACGAACTAGTTTTCGTAATCGGTCAAATGAACTTTTAATAACAACAGTTCCTAGAGGGCTGATAACAGAAAATTTACAAAGCTGTTCGAATACTTTCTCGTCAAAATTTCCAAATTGATCCCAAATACCGGTCGAACTTGGATTGTAAAATTTTGCAATGTTACTGGCAGTTGGTTCTTTATCTCGATCGTACAACATGTTCAAGATTGCTCTTTGTTTTACATAAACTCCTGCAGTAATTTTTTGTTTCGTGTGAGCATCTGTAATCGTTTTTTTTGTCAATTTATTGTTGTCGGAAAAATATCTAGCATGCTGTTCCACAACAGACATGGGTTGATCTTTAACATCTTTTTGATCAATTGTCGGAAATGTTCCCGAAACCGAAGCATATGGACATTTCATTGGTTCTGGAGAATCCTGTTCCTCTTTTTGAGCACCTTCTGGAAATGTTCCCAAAGCCGAAGCATATGGACATTTCAGTGGTTCTGAAGGAGTCTGTTCCTCTGGAGCCGATTCCTGCATCGATTCCAATTTAACGCAGACTTCATTTGATACTTTGGTTTGTTCTTCGGTTGAATTTTGGAGATTTTGGATTGTTTGTGCGTCGAGAAGCGTTGTTGCCATTAGACAGATGAAAACAAATCTGAATATTTGAAACATGATGGCAAAATTATGTATAGAATGTCCAAATGTAATTTTAATCAATTTTTTTATTAATGATATTTATAGAAAATAAGAATTTCATTTTTTTATTTCAAGCTGATAAGAAAAATTGATATTTTTTGTTCTAGATAAGACAAACAAATGAATCATCAATAAATCTAATGGAACAAGATACATGGTTTATGATCTCGGGGCTAGTAATGCTATTCTCATTTTTTCAATGGATAATTCAAATTGACCATAAATCATTTATTATTTTCATCACTTCAACAATATTTTATCTAATATTACTGACATGGATTATTTATGATGCCTATAGACCTCGACGTTGTGTTAGTTAAAATCTTTACATTTTCTCCCATTAGCGTAGCAAATACATGATTTGATTTTTCCGGATGCATAAAACTTATAGCACCAACCATCTTTCTTTCCGTTTTTGTACATTGAAAGTTCTTGAAGTCTGCCATGAAGAAACCATATTTTTCGTAAGCCATCTATATTACCACCAACACAAAAATACTCACAAAAAATTGGACCAGACCTAAACCATTCTCGAACAAAGCTTTCTTCTTTATCATTGATGTAATACGATTCTCGACTAGGCAAACCATTTTCGTACCACTCTTTATTTTCACCGTCTATAATATTATTTTTATAATTGTATTTATAATGTAAATTCCCATTTCGGTGATAATGCGTGACTTGTTTATTTTCATTTTCCCACTTTATCAAGTATTCTAATTTTCCATTACCATAACATGATTTATATTCATCTATTTCTTTTCCATGATTATAAAATCGTTGGCATTGAATTTGTCCATTTGGATGCCATGTTATAAACTCGCCATGATATTGACCATTTTCAAAATAACATTTCGCATATTGTTGTCCATCATCATACCAACTACAATATTCTCCTGTATATTTGGAAGTATCCAGATCTTTAAACAATGCAACACGGCGATCAAAATAAATGGGCGTTTTGATATAGGTGTGTTGATACGTTTTGTTAACCTCAAAATCTGGAATTTGGGTATGAGCGATATTAGTTATTTTTTCTCGAATATCGATCACTTTGAATTTGTCACAATAATAACGAGCACATCTGTTTTTTTCACTCATAATTTCTGGGATAAGGGGATCTGTATTAGTATTTTCAAGCAATTCCAATTCAACAACAAAATTGTTGACTGGACAAAAAACTCGATTACATTTAGTTGTCATGACGTATATTTGGATATTGATTCTTTGCAATCAAATGAAATAATAATCAATTTTTGTATATGTAATTGATAAAAATTGAAAAATCAAATACATTGATATCATCATTGTATTTTGTATCAATAACTTTTGTTCTACTAAAAGAATACAAAAATCATGAATTCTCGTATTTTGTCCGGATGGGAACTGATTACTTTCAACGAAGAAAAACTCAAGCAAGTAGAATATATTGCAACTTTGGACGAAGAAGAGTTAGAACTACTTCTTCAATACATCAAAAACTACCATGAAATTTCTCGAATCTTTATCGCCAGCAAAGAAATTTATTTCTTCGAATCAATGATCCAAATCATGGATCATGCTTTATCCAATGGAATGGATGCAAAACTGAACGAAATAGCCAAACAAGAGAAAGAAAAATGGAAGGAAAAGATCGAAGCTTGGAATATTCCCAAACTTCGAGAAATAGAAGAAACTATTCGAGAAAGATGGCCCTTGTACAATTTTGACATCAACACTACAGAGATTGTAGAAAGGGTTTATTCTAGATCATGGTTGCGAATGAACTGCACCGCAAAACAAGAGTATCTTTTAAGAGCAATTGCTTTTTTAGGTACAAGACGTCAAGCTCACGATATTATGCCATCTACATCTCTGTTCAAAGATGAACAAAAGATCGATGAAATCATCAAACGAGCACACATCTCACGATACCGAATGATTTGTCAGCACAACATCGATTTTACCAAAACTGTTTCTACAACACGTTCGCTCAAATACTTTGTGAACGAACGCCCAAACGACAGCAAGCCTGTTATGTCTGTTCACGAATCTGTCGTTGAGTACGAAAATGGATATCATTTCGATATTGATAGCAACAAATGTTTGTGTCGACGTTTTTGAAAAAAATTGATTTTCGTTTACCTGTCTGGATTGTTATTGTATAATAGTTGCTTCAAGAATAACAATGGGAGAAACTATCTCGCGCATCAGTGAAAAGATTTCACCTTCGGGGAAGGATGTAGTGGTTCGAATGCAATTTAGTGTTAAATATATTCAAGAGAATGAAAACAAATTTCCCGAGGGAACAAAATTTCATCGAACTCCTGAAGAAAAGAAATATTTTTCGAAAAAACAAATAATGAGACTGGAAGTTTTAACGAATTATCTTTATGTTGATATTATTCCAAGAGATTACGATAGATATTTGTGTGCACACTATAGAGAAAAGTTCATTGTTTACTATCAAACTGACTATATTTTCACAGACACAGGAACGTCGTTTACCACATGGACTGTTTCGCCTTTTACAGTTTAACGAGCTTGCCATTAAAATATTCTTTACATGATGCAAATTTTCCAGTTCGATAATGCCAAAAATAACATAGTCCATGTTTCTCCCCATTACAATAATGAGAATATTCGATTATTTGTCCGATATGAATATTTGTACAAATATTCATATCGCTTATTTTGTTTTTCTTCAAAAACAAAGATAACCGTTATTCCACAATTTGTTTTCTCCATGTTGGACGTCGTTCTCGTAATTTTCATCATACATCAAATACCCATCCGAATTCCACATTTTATACCAACCATTCATCTTATCGTTGGTATAATAGACGGTTAAGTGTAATTGTCCATTCCCATGCCATTTGCGTGATTCTCCATTAAGTTTGCCTTCTTTATAAGTGCATTGGCGTTGGATTTGGCCATATTCGTCCCATTCAAAATAATCTCCTGTATAATTGGTCGTATTAAGATCTTTATAAAACGCAACTTGTCTTTCCAAATAAATCGTAATTCCAATCCCATAATCAGGATTTAACTTACAAGATATTTCTTGGTTAATCATAATTTTTTTATTTTTTGTGTTTATTTTATCATAACGAACATTTTGTCGATCGCGAATATCAATGACTATTGCTTTATCACATAGATACGAACCAAATTGAGTTTTCTCACTAACTTTTTTTGGAATAGTTGTTGTACTATTTTCCAAAAGTTTAAGATCTAGAATATAACCATCTACTTGACTAAAACAAAGCATCGATGATATCCATCTGAATTCAGTTAGCGTTATATAAATAAAAATCAATTTTTAATATATAGTTTGTTGCATGGAACTTGATAAAAAGAAGTTTATTGAGCAACAATCAAAATATGGGATAAGTGTTCAGAATACAAAACAGCCACATTTCAATAATTTTCTCAAAATATTGGAATCATGTAAAGTTAAATATTTTGCAGATGGTGGTACTTTGTTGGGATGTTTAAGATTTGGTCATGAGATACCTTGGGACGACGATTACGATATTTTCATTCCCAAAACCGATATAGACAAATTGGACAATTTGGACAAATTGAACAAATTGCAATATGAAGGTTTTGAGATTTGTCCAGAAATCATCAATGATCCAGAATTCCATGATCCGATTATTGATACAGGGCTGGGTAATGATTACCAGATAAAAGCAGTCTATCGATGGAATCTGAATCATTACCTAAATATTATTTGTTTGAGTAAAAAAAAGTTCATTAAAGTCTGTTTGCATGATACTAATAAAAAATATCTCGCTACTATCACTGATGTATTTTACGAAGAAAACGCTACATGTCCAGATATTCGAAGAATTTATCCCATAATTAGAAAGAAATTCCGAGATATCGAGATCAATGTTATGAACAATTATGATGATTATTTGACTTTACTGTATGGAAAAAATTATATGACAGATCTGGTCGTCTGTAATCACACGCTGGCAACTTACTATGACGATCGTAATAAAAAAAATTATGTATCAATGACGATGAACGAATACAAGACATTTTTTAAATCGACCAATAAATATTTAGTATTTTCATCAATCGGGAATCATAGTGTCCACGAGGAATGGATCCAATCATCTGATAGATGGACAACATCGAGAACATTTGATATGGTTTTGTGTTATTATGGTGATGATGATCGATTTTACAAACGATTAAAAGAGAAAATTGTCGGGTTGGGGCATATTGTTATTTTTAGAAGAAAAGGATTAAAGTGGCCAAATTTCAACTGGTACATCTCTAATCATAATATCAGTCAGTATCAATATATTTGGGTTCCAGACGACGATATCGAACTGTCAGAAAGAAAAATATCTAAAATGTTTTCGATCATGGAGCAATATCCAAATATCATGGTTGCTTCTCCCTCGACAACCCGAGATTCTGTTACGGCGAATGGACAAAAGCGTATCGACAGGCATCGAGACGGAATTAAAATTGAGTACACGAATTTTAACGAAAACTGTTTTTTATTATTTAAAAGTTGTTTGCTCCAAAATACATTTTTTAGAAAAATCTTGGATGCCACCAATACTGGTTATTATTTCGATATATTGATTAAATATTGTTTTTCGGAATCTGAACAAAAAACTAGTCAAGCAATCTTACACGAAATTGTAGCTAGGCACCCGAAAAGAACCAAGAGAAATCCCAGCGAACTCGATAAAGTGGTTCCAAGAAAGCTTCATACGCAAGATTCTGAAAAATTCCTCGAAGCTGGCATAACAAACGAAATGTTAACATATGGTGTCCTGTCATATTCTGTTATCAAAAATTAACTGAATTATCACACAATGATCCATATGTTCCGGATGCATCTAGTCTTATCTGATCGCATGCGATCAGATAAGCGCCCTTCATCCATTTTGTATGTAGAATTGTGATAAAGCCACAAATAAAAAAAATTGAAAAAACTAATATTCTGAGATATTTTATGAAACAACACCAATATATTGAAATCGACATCACAAACAAATAGATCCCAATTGTCAATTGGACCACGAAGATGTCTGAGTCTTTTATTTCCATTGTTGAAGAATACGCTGGGGAAACCATTGGAGAGGAATTAAAGCAACAGATTGTTAAAGACTTCACTGAAACCACTAAAGGGCAAGAGGTGAAGCAAGAAGTTAAGCAAGAGGAAGAGAAAGATTACGACGAGCAAATCCAAAGTGCGATTAATGAAACGATTGCCTTGGCCAAAAAGCTGTCTCGTTCTGATCATAGTGCTGTTATCACCGTGTACAAAGATCATGTGGACGATATGGAGAAAAACCACTGGATCAAGAGTTGTCTGGTGGTTTACCAAGTGTTGCTAGGAATTTCACGTAATCCACAATTTCACAATTTCAAGTCATTGTGCCAAAAAATGAATCTTTGTTACAATGTGATGATCCAGAACGATTTGCAGAAGGCTGAGCGAATGATTGAGGATGTTAGGGGTGTAGTCGAACACATCGAGAAGTACATTTCGCCACTTTTGAAAGAAGGCGGACAGATCGTTACACAAGGACAAACACTAACCTTGACTAATAAGAATTTGGAAGAAGTGCTTGACAAAATTACCGAGAAGTTGGTTGGTCTTGATCAGAAAGATCCGGAAATTGCTGACAAAGAGGGATCTGAAGTGTTCAGTCAAGTTTTGGAACAGATTATGCCAAAGCAAGAAACAGCGTTCAATCTTCTGGAGATCCGACAAGATAAACGAAAGGAGGCCGTAGGTCAAATGTATCAGATCATGCATTTGTTGGCAAGAGCCAAAATGATTTCGCAGATCAAGAGAGATCTACTGATTAGTTTTTAATTATTTTTCGACAAACCAACAAAAAGGTAATAACCCATCATAGCATTCGATCTGAACAGTGGTATTAGAAATGGTTGGTTGCAATTCAGTGAAAGCAGTAAATGATAGCAATATCTTGATAAGAGTAAATAGAAACATATCAGATTGTTTATTGATTTAGCACAAAAACAGATCGCTTAATAATCAATTTTATTGGAAGAATTAGATGATGTTTTTTATAAAAATATCGATTTGGATTTTTTAGAATATTTTTAAAAAATACTATGACTATACAAATTGATTTGAATAATACTGAAACAGTTGTCAAAACATTGTTTGAGCAGAGTTTGAGCAGAGTTTGAGCAGAGTTTGAGCAGAATTTGAGCAGGGTTTGAGCAGAGTTTGAACAAAGTATTTGATGAAGCATTATTAGTATCCATCTATACTTTTATTATAATAATCTCTAAAATCCTTAAATATAGAGAAATTTCACGTAACCATTATTAGATTTTTTTAAAAAGAATATGAGCATACAAAGCGATTTGAATAATACTGAAACAGTTGTCAAAACATAGTTTGAGCAGAGTTTGAGCATGGTTTGAGCGGAGTTTGAGCAGGGTTTGAGCAGGGTTTGAGCAGGGTTTGAGCTGGGTTTGAACAAGGTTTGAGTAGGGTTTGAGCAGGGTTTGAGCTGGGTTTGAGCAGGGTTTGTGCTGAGTTTGAGCGAGGTTTGAGCAGGGTTTGAGCAGGGTTTGAGCTGAGTTTGAGCGAGGTTTGAGCGAGGTTTGAGCGAGGTTTGAGCGAGGTTTGAGCGAGGTTTGAGCGAGGTTTGAGCGAGGTTTGAGCGAGGTTTGAGCGAGGTTTGAGCATGATTTGAGCAGGGTTTGAGCAGGATTTGAGCGAGGTTTGAGCAGGGTTTGTGCAGGGTTTGAGCAGAGTTTGAGCGAGCTTTGAGCAGGGTTTGAGCTGAGTTTGAGCGAGCTTTGAGCAGGGTTTGAGCTGAGTTTGAGCATGATTTGAGCAGGGTTTGAGCAGGATTTGAGCAGGGTTTGAGCTGGGTTTGAGCAGGGTTTGAGCTGAGTTTGAGCGAGCTTTGAGCAGGGTTTGAGCTGAGTTTGAGCATGATTTGAGCAGGGTTTGAGCAGGATTTGAGCAGGGTTTGAGCTGGGTTTGAGCAGGGTTTGAGCTGAGTTTGAGCGAGCTTTGAGCAGGGTTTGAGCTGAGTTTGAGCATGATTTGAGCAGGGTTTGAGCAGGATTTGAGCAGGGTTTGAGCTGGGTTTGAGCAGGGTTTGAGCTGGGTTTGAGGTTTGAAGATGGTCTGTCTCGTTCATAAAAAGAAATTAGCATATAAAATCTATTTCATGTTTTTTCTGTAATTGTATAACAGCTACGGTATTTTATTTAACAAAAATTGTTTTTTCTAGAAAGTATAATAGTCGCAACATTTATTTATTCGTCCATAAATTATATCTATACATTTTTCACACTGTCACAATCATAAAAAGTAATCTGTATATAAAATCTATTTTGCGTTTTTTCTGTAATTGGATAATAGCTATAATATTCATTTTAATTATTTTTGTTTTTCTGAATTTGTACAATAGATAAAATATTCAATTAGACTATTTCAAAATAATCATTCTATTTTAAATCAGACTGTCCCATCATAAAAAAGAATATAGCATAATAAATCTATTTTGCAATTTTTTTGTAATTGTATAATAGCTACAATATTCATTTTAATTATTTTCGTTTTTTCTGAATTTGCACAATAGATAAAATATTCAATTAAACTATTTCTAAATATTCATTCTATTTTTACTCAGACTGTCCCATCATTAAAAAGAATATAGCATAATAAATCTATTTTGCATTTTTTTTGTAATTGTACAATAAGATCATAATTCAAAACAATACATCTTTATAATATTTGAATATTCAATCTCAAATCTTATTTATGTTGGCACTTATCCCAAACTTGCATCAACATTAATGCTAACATTAACTCTAACACCAATACTAACTCTAACTCTAATTCTAATGTCGATTCTTACGCTAACACCAATACTAATACTCACTCTAACGCTCACGCCAATGCAAATACCTACGCTAGAACTTACGCTAATTACTCTGCTTCGCAGATGCTAACGCTCATATCAACGCCCACACCATTACTAATACCAATACTCACGCCAACGCTCACGCCAACACTCGCGCCAATGCAATTGCCTACGCTAAAACTTACGCTAATTACTCTGCTTCGCAGATGCTAACGCTCATATCAACGCCCACACCATTACTAATACCAATACTCACGCCAACGCTCACACCAATGCAATTGCCTACGCTAGAACTTACGCTAATTACTCTGCTTCGCAGATGCTAACGCTCATACCAACGTCCACGCCAATACTAATACCAATACTCACACCAACGCTCACGCCAATGCAATTGCCTACGCTAGAACTTACGCCAATTACTTTGCTTCGCACATGCTAACGCTCACTTCTAGGCTGATGCTTTTACTCAAACTATATTCATATGTAATTCAATCCACAACTGCGTACGCGTCAGCGTACCAGCTTGTGGAATAATAAAAAAAAAAAGAAAACATTTAGCATCAGTCTGGGCCACCCTCAAAAAGTACACCATGCAACAAACTCTTAAAAACACATATTTATACAAAACTTCAGAAAGTACATTAGGATAATTTATCTTTTTTAATTGAAAATTGCATTAGGAAAAGAAAGTATAAATGCTACCAAAATAAAAATACATTTTTATAAATTCAAAGATTAAACTAATCGATATAGTTTAATCCCAAACATCAAGTCAAATATAATTTTAATAAATATCAGATAAAAAGTTTACCTCTAACCAAAAAACACGAATCTATATAATTACAACTTTTAACAAAAGTAACAAAACAGTCGATATAATTTTGACGTTCATTATGGATTCGACATTTAACCAAACTGTAAATTTCTTCATCATAATATATTTCATATGTTCTGAAACGTTTTCGCTTTCCATTCACGCGTTTTTTAATACTAGGAGCTCTCAAAATTAATCCAAATCGCGACAACAATGATTTTATTAATTCATATTTGTTATCTATTTTTCCACGCGTTTCAATCATCTCCACATCTTTACTACTAAATTTCATTTTTTCCAATATTGTTTCAAATTCTTCCGCTTCGTATGTCATCACATAATTTGCATCTCTCATATCTTTCACAAAATCACAATGTAAATTATCAACTACTCGATTAAATAGATCATTTGTACCTATAAATCTTGTCCGTATGTTATCATTATTGAAATAATATTTTCTTTGATTTTTAGTGTATCTGAAACGAATGAGATCTATCATAACAATACGATTGTAATAACTTCTTAAAAACTCCGATAACTTATCTTCGCTAATATTTGGCTTAAGATTTAATTCCCTTCGCATCTGAACTTTGGTAATCGACAAATTCTCTTCTTCAGTTATATTATTTATAGTAATCAGTTCAGTATATTCATAATTGGATAAATTTCGAGCCTCAATAATTCGATCAATCATTTTCTTTATCTCGATATTCTTCATAGGACCATCTGTTAAATCTAAAATAAATTCGTGTCCTCTAGTCTCGATATCTATTTTGAGCATGGTTAAGAAATTACTTGACATATTATTCAGTTCTTTTTCTTGAATGAAATAAGCTCTTAATCTATTAAACATGGTATCTTTGGCTTTGTGCCTTGTTATTCCGCAATTATTTTCATCGTCGTACATATATTCTAGATTACTACGGTAATCCTTTTCAATAATAGAACTATGAAATTTATTAGCATATTCAAAAGAATACAATTGTTGATTTAATTTTTTATTCATAGATTTTGCCATCAATATGGTAACATTGTGATCAATTGGATGCCTAATTCTTCCGAGCATTTGCAAAAATGATCTTGGCGCTTCTAACCCTCCTGCTACATATCCATAAATTTTGTAAAAATAATTTCTAATATCAAAATTTAAACCAACTCCTACAATTGTGGTAAAGAGCAATACACGATATTTTCTCCAAGATTCTTTTATGTTCTCCAATTCTTCACGAAGAGTACTACTACAATCAGAATGAAGGCACACGATAAAATCGGAAATTTCTGGAAAATCTTGACGTAATCTATCTCGAAGATGTAACGCCATTGTTTTACATAAAGATGCAACAGCTATATTTTTGCCCTCCAAAATATCTTTTTTCATTGAATCATAATATTTTTCATAATCGTTTGTAAGGATATATTTTTTTTTGATACCACCATATCTATTGTAAATTGTTGTAATACGATTAGAAACAAATTTTGCAAATTCCATTCCACGATTGTTCAAATCTGCATCCATCATAACAACTTTATGAGCCTTATCCAAAAACTCAACAAATTTTTCAAAACAGTTTTCTTTTTTTTCCACAGTGCTACTAAAGAATTGTCCAAGAATACTTTCGACTTCATCCAAAATAATAAGATCATATTCTCTCAAATAACCATTAGTGCATATTCTAAAAAAACTCTCTAAACTGATAATTAATCTTTTCTCATTTTTCAAATCACCTTTTACTTTCATATAATTAGTGAATTTGAATTTTGAAAGTGTATTATTTTGAATATCTTGAGCATATCCTCTTCGTGTACTGACACATAAAATTCTAGATTCTTCTCCAAAAACTTTTACATGATTTTCAATAATTTGTTCTAAAGCATAAGTTTTACCCGAACCAATTGATGACTTGATACAAAGAATTTTGTTGCCATCTTTTTGGGCAAATTTATTAATTAACTTTTTTGCTCGAGTATTTTTCATTAAGTATTTACTATTTATAGTTATGTGGTCGTTATTTTTGATCCAATATGATTCATCCAAAATATTCCCTAAAAATTTTGGTTTTCGTCGTTTACATTTTGTCGAATAACAACCAGCATAAATAGATGATCCGTTAATTATCATGATATATCCACCAATATGATCATGTGTACCATTTTCATATATACATTTATTTTGTTTATGATCATAATTAAATGAACAACTAGTAGTTCCTTTTACTGAATTAGTTTTAATATCAAAATCTAAACATGCAGTATATATATATTTTCGCAAAATATCTAACATAATTCGTTGAATAGCGGAATATGTATTTCCTGCACTATTTTTCTTCTGAGATTTGTTAGTTTTCATTTCTTCAACTTCATTTTTAGAATCCTCTTCTGTCATTTCCAAATTTGGAAGCATAATAATATCTTTTGTATTGTGACTTACCAAATAATCGGAAATGTTAACATCCTTTAATACATTTCCTTGCAAATCAATAGGTTCCAAAATTCGGCGATCAGTACGTGTTTTCGAAGAATATACACATCTAAATTTTTGATAAGATATTTCCGATTTTTTATAAACATTAAGATCAATTGCATTTGTGATTTCTGGTTCATGTGAATCCTTACGTATCATATTTGCTAACTGTATCGCGTCCATAGAAGAACGAAAACGATAAACACTGTTAATTACAAAATGAAAACTTATTTTATAACATTTTTTCCCGTTCCTTTCTACCTCGCCATGTGACTTTGCAATTAATATTTCAAAATCAGAATCTGATACTAATTTTCGCATAGCATTATTGATTGATTGATACAGTGCATATAGAATTTCTAATGAATCTTTTTCGTATGAAGATTTATTTGCAATATATTTGTCCAAATCGATGTAATTATCGTAATCAATGTATGGTTTGCATACCAAATAGTCTTCGTAGATAGATTTTCCAGATTTTATTAGTTTGAATACCGCATGAGACCAATGATTAAATCCGACAAATCTATAAGTACCATTGTAGGCTTGACTAAGTATAATTGGGAATTTTTCTACTTGATTTATTTTGTAGGACCATTTTATTCCATCGATAGGATCTTCGAAAATATTTTTGGCAATCAAAATATCCATTTAATTTGTACTATAAAACAAAAACTATCGAATGTTTATATTAAAATAGATCGATTTTTATCAATTCGATAAAAATTGAAATAAATATATTATGTGACGTTCTTTATAACGTGGTTAAATATTTAAACATCTAAATGTTTCGTCATTTGATTACAACAAAGTTAATTCCATCGTCACTTAGTCTGATTCTGTTGACCAGTAAAACTGATCTGATCAATCCATCAAATGATGTTTATCCAACACCAATACAAATTATGCTTGCTGAACACAAATTTGGATCAACCAATTATCTTCTACAGAAAAATTTTACCCTAGAACAACCAAATATCTTTAAATGTCAGTACTATATTGGCGAGTATGATACTAAATATTTACAATGTTCTGGAACAATAGAAAATAAAACAGATCCAACGATACCGGCGATAACATTGGAATTGGGATCACATGGAATACATGTAGAAAAATGTAACATGACTTGGAAAAGATTAACATCTTTCCTTGATTCTTTGAGATCACATCTCGACTATTTAGAGGAAGCAACAGACAGAACAGAAGAATTCCTAAATAGAATGAAAAATGTAGTTCTTCACTTACCCAAAAACAATATCGTTTATCAACGCGATAACCGGTATATCGTGACATCAAGTTTAGAAGAAAACAAAACTATTCTTCAAATAAAAATAACAGACACAAACAAATATATCAAAATATGTCATTATATTGACAACAATCAACGAGAAGTTGTCAATATCATTGAAAACAAATTATCCAACAACGAAACAGATGCTTTACTTAAAAGATTAGAACGAATGTCGATTCACAATCGTTATAATATCTGGTAAACTTATTTCTATTATTTTATTTCATAGATGAACTTTAAAACTTCTCTTCGCTGTTTCTTCGTTTGTCCCACTAGTGTACCAATAAATTTTATCAGTTATATTAGTCGCTATCCCTCTATTACAAATAACCATACACCCAAAATCTTTTGTCAACTCTGTGAATACTTGATCAAATGAACTAAAATCTGGAAACATGCCTCCATAATGCTCATATAATCTTTTCTTATTACTTGCATAATGATCTGCAAACAAAAATACATAATCAAAATTGCATCGAATTTCCGGTGAAAGACCAAGTGGGTATTGCATTGCAAGAACATAGGGTATTTGAGAAGATCGAGCGTTAAACATTAATTCGGTCAATACTGGATCGCGTGTTATTCTCGTTTTAGACGCTAGACAATCGTCCAAAATAAGTGCATGTTTCTCGTTTCTATCATTGTGATTACATGGTGTTACTTTTGGAAATTTCATCGTCGATGGTATAAAATCCATCAAAAGATCTGTGTCTCTACGTTCACAAACACGATCAAGCTCACGATTGCGATCGCGATCGCAATTATAATCATCATCACTATCGATAGTTCTAATCTCACAAACTTCTTTTTCTTTGACTTTTAGATTGAATTTCTTTAACGGAACCTTGTTCTTTTTCAAATTGATTAGATCATCAATGTTATTTTTGATTGCCTCTAAATCATTAGTATCGATATTTTGACCGAGAAGTGAACCTATAAAATCATAAGTTTGTTTCAGTTCTCGAGAAACTTCTTGTTTTATTACCTGTTCCTGCAATGCATCAATATTATTTTTCATTTTTTGAATATCACTCAAATCTAAGCGTTTGGTAATCAACGAACACTCGATCATACTATTTGTTTCACCCAATAAATCTTTAGTTTGATCATTGATTTCTGGATCTGGAACACATATTTCATCTAGATGATAACTTTGATTTTTTTTCAATTTGCGCATCATTCTCTGACTATGCAACAAATCAGAAATAATCTGAGGATCATATTTGTAATATATTTTGTGAACTAACGGATTTTTTTGGTAAAATGGATTATCGATTTCTGTTGGGCATATCACAGTTGCTGGAACATTTAATTTGTTCAATAAATCACGTATCAACCATGATTTCCCAGATCCTCTCTTTCCAACAACAACAATACTAGGATTATCGCATAAATCATTAAGCTTAAATTCTCTTACAGCCAATTTGTCCATCTATATATTACCTTGATTATTTTTTTGAACGACACCAAACACACATAAACAAATTTTATTGAATTCCACACGAAGAATATTTTTCGATCAGATTAATGTTCTTTTCTTCATCTTTCTTTTCATCTTTCTTTTCAGTTATTCCAATAAATTTTTCATTGATTTCCTGAATACGATCTCTGTTCAGTTCGTATAAAATTGTATAGGCTTCATATACCTGATCATCATCATTTTGATATGTATCATGAATTTTGTTTACTGCTCTTCGAAAACGATGATTTTCCATTTGATCTTTCTTAGTGTATAATGGGCATCCAAATAAATTTACCAATGATCTAAAATGATCGTAACCATCGACATTTATTCCACAAAGATAACAAAATTTTGTACCACATGTACAAGAAAATTTGTTGCATCCACTATAAAGATCACATTTTTTTCTACAGCGAGGACAACGTGTTAATTTTTCGTCTGTTAAAATTTCTTCGATATTTTTTCTAATTTTTTTATCTTTGGATCCATAATCACACGATACTTTTCCATGAAAAGCAAGTTTACATTTTAAACAAGAAGCATATCTACAATTTTTATTCAAACATTGTAGTTTGGGATCGCTAAGTGCATCAATGTGTTCTTGATCCATCAATACATAGTAATGGGAACATTTGGGACATACATACAAATCATCTATTTCTGAATCAGACAAAGATGCCTTGATTTTAAGAAAACATAGATTATAGTACAATTGATATTTCAGCATTTTCTCTAAATGATTATGATTGTACGTTCCATCACATTTACTGTCTATCGCACATTTAATCTTAATATCTGCATCTGAAATTTTTATTGTAATGTATTGCTCCAAACAATTTTGACAAATCAGATGTCCTGAAGTACAACTCATTTTCCTTTTTTTCGAAACTTTATCAAAACAACATGTACATAAAAATGTTTTGTTTTTCACTTTCTTTTTCTTTTTCTTTTCGATTTTAGGTAATTCGACTGACCAATTATTTTCCAATACAACAAATTTATTAGATATTATCAGAGAATGGTTATTTTCTCGGAAAAGCGCCATATTAACACAATTAATATTATGATATTAACCAATCGAAATCAAACGTATTTTTATTATCAATTTTTTGTGTTCTAAATAAATAATTGATTTCATCCCTATACTACAAAATATAACATTGTTTCCGAAAATATGCTAATTCTTCAACAACAACATCTTTAACATTAATACCTGACATATCAAAATGTGATCGAACAAATTGATTGCTTTTAATTTCTGTTAAAATTTCATTTTTATTTTTCTTTTTTACTTCAATCTGGTCTACTAGGTAACGAATCGGATTATTCCCAACACTAAAACAAATAAAATATGCTCCTGAGTCATTAAACCATTGGACAATAATACTCTTGGCAACAAATCTGACAGATGGATCTAGCATACTGTTCAGTTTTTGAAAAAGCTTCGAACCAAAATAACCGTTTTCTGGAATCGTTACGATGGATTGATCATTTATATCGAAAAACGTTACTGAAACCGCTCTATCGCTAGATCTCGTTTTCGTTCTCCCACATGTACAGTTATCACGTATTATTGTCCATGTACCTAAAAGATACTGTTGACAATACGATTCGCCATGAATAATATAATGCGATCCACCGATGATCATCAATTCACTCAATATCATAAATATATAAAAAAAACATCAAACTATTATTTTTCATTTTTTATTACACATGAAAGCGAAATTACAAAAGTTTGTATGATTTCATCTTTTCCCTAAGATCATTTCTTGGAAAAAATCCAAGAACAGTCAAACTATTTTTTGCAATTTGTGTTCTTCCAGCATCCATAATGCATCGTGCTTTTGATTCGCCGGCGATAATTTTTAGAATTTCTTGTTCACTCGCTTTTAGAACAATTTTTGCACATCCTTTCTTCCACTTCATGTAGTTCATGTAATCAATATTATTGGATACATCATCGCATTCATAAGCACTTCGAATGATATCTTCAGTAATCAATCCAACGACATGCCCGACTTGCGATGCAATTTTACCTTTCCCCATTCCTAGATCGTTGTTTACTACAATATACATGACAAACGGTTCTTCTGGTTCCTGACTTTCTTTTTCTTCCGTTTTCTCCATTGGAGTGATAATCGAAATATATCAATATATACTGTAAATTAAATAATTATTCATTTTTTTTATTTATCGATAAATAAAAAATGGATGTTCTTAAAATAAAAGATTTTAATAACATCAATTTTTACCAAAACCATGATTTCACTGTTTCACCAATACTTTTTGTTTTGTATGGTCCCAAACTAGCATTTAGTAAATTTGGATATTCAAGATCTGTCATCAATCGACCTTCTCCATATTTTTTCACAAGTATCTCGAGGTATTGTAATTGCTCCATATCAAATTTCATGCATGCAAAACTAGGCAATAGTTGAAAATATCCATCAGTACCATTATATTTACATGATATCTGAAAATGATGGTATAATGATGTTCTCGAACTGGTCCAAGCACATGAATTTAAAAAGGTTTTATAGTTCCCATCGTATTCATAATTTACCTCCATTGGAATAATTGTTTTCAACACATGAGTGGGTACTTTGTTTAAATAATATTTAAGTATCGTAACCGGAATCTGTGGATACAAATTCTTAACATTCTGATTCTTGATCTCGTTCATTTTCATAACTTATATCTAACAAGATATTACATAACTTATTAAAATCAATTTTTATATATATATACTCATGATGGTCATATGACAAATTGTAAAAATCATAAATAGTTAATCTTTATTATCGCGATAATTAGTAATATTTTTATAAAAGTAATGAAATAAAAACATTTCGACAGTATTTGCTCCAACTCTGTAGGGAAATGCAGTATAGAGTGCACGTATTCCATGTTTTTTTATAAGTTGATCAACACATTCTTTTGCGGTCATTAGACTATAATTTGGAGATTGTTTCATAGTACTAATAACTTCCGCAGGATTGGCAAATATATTACTTATTATTGCAGATAAAAATGAACTCGTTAAACTTTTCAGATGATTGTCACCTTTTTCGTTATTCATAAGTTTTGAAATATGTGGTTGTGTTACTAACAATCCTATTCCATATGAGGCATTACGAACTGCAAACATTGATGTTCCTCTGAACAATCTCATGACAGATTCATCTCGAATAAATTTGTTTAGAATTGATAAATTATTTTCACCTGATTGTTTTTTTTGTATTTTAAGAATAGCTACATCTAGTGGATTTGCCAAAATTGCAGACATTGCACATATTGTACCAGTAGTCAATACATTTTTACTTAAAGAATCACTTGTAAAATGTTGCGATGTCCCGATAATAAGTGGGTACAGTGGTTGAAATGACAATGCGAGGCCATATCCTCGATATAAATGATTTATATTTTTAATATTTCTAAAAAAGTTTGTATGTGTCAAACTTCCAATAGATTTAGAATTTAATATTTCTGATTTTTTTATTAAATTCAACGAAAAAAATGGATACCAAAATGGTGTTGTCATAGCACTTGCAACGAAAATATTTTGTAGATTTTTTGTATTTAATCCAACATTATTGTTGTTAGATGCCATGATTTACTAAATGTTTTTAAAAAAAGAATTAATGTTAATTTCTAGTACTTTAAAAATCAATTTTTTATTTCGAAGCTTGAACAAGAAATAGATTTATTACTCAAGCATGTTCCAATCTTCTAATTTTTTATATCGAGTAAATATATAGCTGATGGAAAAGTACGAAAAAAAATTAGTTTTGCATGCACGAGCGAAAAACAAATACAAGATAGATAAATATTTGCATAAGATGCAAGAAAATGGGGGAAATACACTTGATGAATCTAATATTATTAAAATTATAGATTTTATTGAAGATAGATTTACAGTATATTCATTTGAACGTATGATAGATTTCAATGAAGATAGCGGTTTTAGCAACAATTACAGAAAATTTATGACTCATAATAAAAAATGTGTCAATGAATTATCATCACAAGATTTGGAATTTATCAGTATGCTCATAGACAGAATAAAAGACGAAAAAATATTACAATGCGATGAAGAAACATTTGTCGAATTCGACTCATTTGCAATTTACTTTAATATAAATAAAAAATTAGTAATCATGAATCCACAATAATTCATTCTATTGGTATTCTCGATCTTATTTGATCAATAATGACCATATGTACATTTACAAAGAAGGCTCAGCCTCGAGATCGATTTTATACTGATTCCGCTGTTCCAAATTCTCTTCGATCGCCCCCTTCAACGAAAAGTAGCACATATACAGACGCTTCCACATTTCGAGAAATGTCACGTGACTCATCAAAGGCCCTGTTCCCTCGAGTGCATTGGTATCAACGAGGGCACAGGAATCGATACCAACTATTCCGTTGCAGTCCCAGTAGGTGTACTTGGATTCCTCAAGCATGGTGAGATTGGTGTCTTCTGCAAACAAATGCTTGAGCTCCGGAGGGCATTCAACGTACCCACACCAATACCCAGTAGTCATGTCTTGGAGCGATTTTGGAACCCATTCCAACAATAGTCCCCACTTATCAGCGGTCTCGGTCTGATATTTGTCGCGAATATGACGAAGACGGTCAATGAAAAACCTAATCTCTTTGTGGCCATCGATTTTACTCTTACATACAAGAGCTTGTGCTTCATGCGAACTCAAAGGGTACAACCAATCCATCTTAGTTTCAAGATCGCGTGCCATTAGCTCGGCTGTTTCTTCCAGAACAAGATCTTTTTCTCTCTTTTCTTCCAACAGTTCCATAATTCTGTCAAAGAATGAAAATTGTACAGGTTTAGATTCAAGTTCATTGGAACGTCCAATTTTGTTGGACCGTTCGGACTTCTTGCGCGCGCGACGATTATTTCGATTTCTCTTTGAAATCTTCTTGTTCAATTTCTTGTTCAATTTCTTGTTCAATTTCTTGCTTTCTTGAGTAGACATGATTGTTTGTTTTTCGTAATCAGAATGCGAAAGACGGATATTAGATCTCTTTTCTAATGGATCAATCAGAATATTGTATTTTTCAATTTTTTTCATTATATCTTAAAAATTGAAAATTCAAAATATCTATTGGTTACATAGATTGAATCAAATCAATGATTAATTGATCATGACTTCTCAAGTTATTCGAAAATATGGCACTTGGTGTATTGGTGGACTTTTTGCGGTATCTAGCGATTCATTTAGTGATTGGCCCAATCCTTCCAAAAAACCAAATGATCGTTTGCCGAAACTCGAAGAAGCCAACAATATCATCGGAAGAATTGAAAAGTTAAGAATCGATAGAGACTGCCCAAAATCTCTGGAAACTCTCAAATGTACAGCGACACATAAACTTGCGAACACACTTGATGAACAAAAAGTTACAGAACTACAACTCAGTAATATGCTAACCTCAGAAGATATTAAAGCAACATTTGAAATTTCCGAAAACGGAAAAATAAAACTTCTCAAAAGTAATTTGAACATCAACCAACTAACAGAACTTGAGACATCATTCCAAAGTCAGAATGATGCATATCTATTGATCAATGAGAAACTAAATAACATAATTTTTAAACCAAATAAAAATATTCATTTTGAGATCTGCGAAAATATCACATGTGTAGTGTCTGAAGAAAAAAAAAACTACGGTCTTGTAAAGACAATACATTGTGTCAATCCTGTATCACTATGCTCAGTTGTATTCAAATATAATACAAAAAAAGGTTTGACAATCGAAGACAACACAAATATGACCAGTGACATGTTGTTGAAAGTGGTTCAGTTTATGGAAAATCCATTAGAATGCAAAGAACAACCAAAAAAATTCCCTTCATTTATTGAATGGAAAGAGATCGAAAAAAAATTAGCTATGATGAATTTAAAAAAAATAGAATCATCCGATGATTTTAAAATAACAATTGTAAGAAATAACGATGAATTAATGTTGCATTGCACGGATAAAGATTTTGGTCCAGATCATAAAGCTGTATTTTGTCTTGGTGATACATGCACGACAGTCGAATCGTGTAACATGATGCGATCTCGAATTCTGAAATTGATCCATTATTTTGAAATACATGCAAATTACAATCGATACATTGCGCAAAAGTTTAAAAACTCAAAAATTGAGGTCTCAAATATCAAGATCGAACCAAACATCGAATTTATTATTTTAGAAAAAATTAAATGTATCCTAACGTATGATAAAATCGAAAAGAAATGGTATCTACATTGTCACGATATAAAAAGTCCAGCAAGCGAAGCACATTTCATTTACGATGAATCAATGTTATCATTGGATTCTCATACTTGTTTGAAATATACACTTTTTGAAATCGTTGATTATTTCAATACGCAATCTCAAATCCAAAACGCTTAACAATAATTTATTTTTATTATCTATGTCATAATACATTTTTCATAAGAAATCGTGTGATAACATGTGATTCTTAGATTACGAATAAGCAAAAATATCGGAATAATCAGAGTAAAGCAATATGTTCCTGATGTTCATCGCTATTTCTACGTGTTCGTTGAACAATATCTACGAGTATCATTGGTAATAAATTGTGAAGATCTGTCAAAGGCATATTGACTTTTTTGAATACTTGTTTCAAAAATCTTTGCATTGTTACATTACTGGTGCAATATAACACATATCCTTCGTCACCAAATTCAACGATTCGACAAATTTTAATAGTTTCCTTACCATTCGAAACAGATAGATAGGTACCAATCTCTGGAATCCAAAAAGATTTATAATAAGCTTCTTTGTGATCATCCCATTTATATTGCAAAGTAATTAGTTCTTTGTAATTCAAGCCTGTTGCATATTTACTGATAATTTCAGTCAAGATACGATAAATAGGTTCATTTTTCGATTTCATAATTTTGTTAGAATAATACCAAAGTTTATTCCACATATTTTCGACCCAAGACCAAAAATATCCAGAATGACTGGTCACATTGATCCCAGTATTCAAAGCCACCAGTGAAACAATTGCGGAATTCATCTGGTAAAATAAATTAAGAAATGTTATCTAATTGGTATACACAGGAATAATAAAATTCAATTTTTAATAAAAAAATGAAAATCTAAATTTTTGAATAGAGTATCAATATATATGTTAAATTAAAACATCATAATGATGACTTCGGTATTGCCAATTGTCCATTCGAAAGTTATTTCGAGCCATTCTTTTCATACTGATCATATTTCCAATCATATTTCCAATCATATTTCCAATCATATTTCCAATCATATTTCCAATCATATTTCCAACCATACACCCGATCATTCAAATGTTTGTGGTAATTTCTCGAAAGGTGTTGATTCGCATGCAAATGTATCAGTAGACAAATATGGTCACCATGAACATGTTGAGATGACGTATGGTGGAACAAAAGTATCTGGAGCTATTGGTGTAGATCATCACAGCGATTGGAGTGGTCATAGTCAAAACAACTTCAGTGTAGGTGGTGTATATTGTTTTGGAAAATAAATCCACACTTCTCTAGATTACAAAATCGAACAAAACTTGACGGGTCGCTCTTCATTAATTGTAATGTTGTGGACAGTAATCCCAGAAACATCGAATCGAGATGTTATAAAAGGATTTTCTTTTATCCCAGCCAAAATCTGTTCTTTGGTTTGTCCATTAACGTTAAAGAAACTAATATGCTCGCTGTTTTTCTTTTCACCAATATTGAAATCAACAAAAATACTAGTATCATTTTTCATCAATGGCCCAATATAGATACCAGTAGCCACAAATCGTACAGATCGATCTAGCATCTTTTTCATTCTTTCGTGAAGATCTATGTCGATGTCAATATTGTCTAGCTTCATGTTTTCCAACAATGTTCCGTCTGTTGCGTAAAAAGATACAGATTTAGCGTGACGACCTTCTTTTTGTTCAGTTTGTTTTGATTGATTGATACGACATTCGCACTCTTGGCGAAGAATTGTATACGAACCAAACAAATGGCGTTCACAAATCTCATCGCTATGCAAAATAAAATAGCCTGCCCCACGAACAATACTTGGAGTTGAATTCATGTTATTTCGAAAAACAACGTTGTTCTAATTATGGAATAGAAAAGCTTACAGATATTTCATTTTTTCATTTTTTTTGAATATATCAGTATCTGGTAATGATAGATTAACACATGATTAGTTATTGTGATAATTTTTATCCAAAATTGCACCATGTGACCGGTTACTAATAAATAAATCTAATCAAGTGACACTAGAGAATCCAACAAGGCTTGTTGGGTTGTTCATAGATCGTAATATTGTGTACACTAATTCCAGAAATATCGAATCGAGATGTTATAGATTGTTTTTCTTTTACCCAAGCCAAGATCTGTTCTTTAGTTCGCCCATTGACTTCGAAGAAACTAATATGCTTGCTATCTTTCTTTTCACCAATATTGAAATTAACAAAAATACTGGTAAAACCTTTCATAAAGGGACCAATATAGATACCAGTCGCCACAAATCTAACCGACGGATCTAACATATCAGTCGTTTGTTTATTAAGATCATTGCTCGTATCGTCCAACTTCATGCTTTTCAACAATGTTCCATCTGTTGCATAAAAAGATACAGATTTAGCTCGAAAACCTTCTTTGCGTTCGATTGGTATCGGTTGATCGATGCGACACTTGCATTCTTGACGAAGAATTGTATATGAACCCAACAAATGATGTTCACAGAACTGATCTTGATGCAAAATAAAATAGGCTGATCCACGGACAATATTTGAACTATTGATCGACTCCATGTTATTTCAAGAAGTAACTTTGTTCTAATTCTGGAATAGAAAAACTTACAGATATTTCGTTTTTTCAATTTTTTTAATAGTTTGGATTACACTTGCTCTAATCAAACTTTAGTTAGATTACACTTTCTCTAATCAAACTTTAGTTAGATTACACTTTCTCTAATCAAACTTTAGTTAGATTACACTTTCTCTAATCAAACTTTAGTTAGATTACACTTGCTCTAATCAAACTTTAGTTAGATTACACTTGCTCTAATCAAACTTTAGTTAGATTACACTTGCTCTAATCAAACTTTAGTTAGATTACACTTGCTCTAATCGAACTTTAGTTAGATTACACTTGCTCTAATCTAACTTTAGTTAGATTACACTTGCTCTAATCAAACTTTAGTTAGATTACACTTGCTCTAATCGAACTTTAGTTAGATTACACTTGCTCTAATCGAACTTTAGTTAGATTACAAAATATTACATGGGTTGCGATAATCAGTTGTATAAGTGTAAACATCAAGTCTAGAAACATCAAAGTGAGATGTTACATATGGATTTCCTTTTATCCAAGCCAAAGTTTGTTCTCTAGTTTGCCCACCAAGGTCGAAATAATATTTAATAGTCTTCCTCTCTTTCTTTTCGCCAATAGTGAAATCAAGAGAAAGACTATAATCATTCCTAAGATATGGACAAATATAGATACCTGTCGCCACAAAACGAACAGTTGGATCAAGCATATTTGTCGTTCTTTCGCAAAGCTTTTCATCAATATCAATGTTATTCAGCTTCATATTTTCCAACAATTTTCCATCTGTCCCATAAAAAGATACAGATGTAGCTCGACGATTGTCTTTGTGTTTGAGTAGTTTTGGTTTACGAAGACGACGATCGTTGTAATCAGTGTATTCAATCGATTTGGGTTGATTGATGCGACAATTGCACGTTTCACTAATCATTTTACGTGAACCCAACAAATGTTGTTCACATATCTTATCGCCATGCAAAATAAAATAGGCTGCTTCACGAACAATATTTGAAGTATTGGTCGACTCCATGTTATTTCGAAAAACAATGTTATTCGATATCTGGAATAGAAAAACTTACATAAATTTCTTTTTTTTCAATTTTATTTCACTAAAAATTGAAATATAACATATATTGAGAAGCTCTTATCAAAAAGTAATAGTTACTTGCTTGCAAACCCAATCTGAAGCAAATCGATCAAAAGCATGTCTAACGAAGAATCAACTTGGGAACATGAAATACCAATAGTTTCCTACAATTTACCTACTGTAAACTATTCACTTTCTCAATTTTATCAACTTCCTTCGCCTGTTAGTCATAATATACTTAACGCATTACAGCTGTCCAATATCGAATCTATCGATATTCCATATAGAGAAGAACATAAGAAATGTGAACAAGAACAAGAGATTCCCCAAAATGAGAAAAAAGAAATTAATGATCAAAAGAAAGTAGCTGTTTACACGAAGTTGCTTAACTTGATCCCGCATTGCGTTTATTGTTCAGCAAAAATCCCAAACAAGTTTTTTGAGCCACATATCGAAACCAACTGGGTTTGTAATTCCATTCAGTGCCAAGAAAAAACAAAAAGCCGTTTTTGGGCAGGCGACTACTGTACAGTTTGTTCAAAAGAAATGCTAGAGTTGCGAGAGGATCACATATCTCACTGGTATCAAAAAATCGCTTGTTCTGACAAATGTCAGAAAATTACTATCTTTATGCGTGAAAATGCAAAAGTAGCACAGAAAACTCTTCAAAGTCAACTTGACGAACTTGTTGACCAAATTCCCACAGGGTAACTCCTTACAAATGTATTTATCTATTACATCATACAAAAACTTGTTATTGATCACTAAACCTAATCTGGATTATTTAATGAGTTGCTATTGAATTTAAAAAATTGAAAAATCTAATATTCTGAGAACTCCATTTATAAAGAATATATGCCAAGCTGGCTCGATATCAAACGAATCAACCTGATCGAACTAAATCGAACCAATGGAACATCATCAACAATACTACTACGAACAAGCTGTTTACCAACCAGTTCCTGTTACACAATCAGTTCCTGTTGCGCGACAAGTTCCTGTTACACGATCAGTTCCTGTTACACAACCAACACCAGAGAACGACTTGAAAAAGGAAGAAAAGGCGCTCAAGAAGCGCGAACAACTTCTCCAACAAAAGGCGGAACAAGAACGTCAAGCTTTGGAGCAACAACGCCAAGCTTTGGAACGAAAGAAGTTGTTGCAAAGGAAAGAACAGAAAAAGAAAGATCGCGAAAACGCCGTCCCTCTTTACTACCAAATCATCACAACACTGATACCGCACTGCACTGGTTGTGGATCCAAAATCCCCAACAAGTTTTTTGAACCACATCGTCGCACCAACACACTTTGTAACTCGGACGAGTGTGTAAAGTACGGCAATCGCTATCGTTACTGTGCAGTTTGTGCAGAATACGGTGACAAACACTCTGATCCTAGAACTGACGAAGATATGCTGTGTTGCACAAAACCCGAGTGTCACAAACTCTGGCGGTTTATCCGTTACACAGAAAAACTGGCACGAAAAAGTCACGAAAATCAAATCCACGACTTCGTCAAACAAATCCCTGATCTGAGTTTCTTGAACGACTAGTTTTTCTCTATCCGGTTCCTGTACATATTAGAAATTGGAGTTTTATAAACTAAGTTTTCATAAACCCCATTTTTTTATTTCTCGCTAAAGCATCAAATAAAATTAGATACACATGAAATAAATTGGTTCATGTCTACAAATTTATATGTTCGAAGCAGTGTTGACGTTGTTCCATGGAACAACAGAAATACCAAGGTCCACGAAAATAATGTTTGTTTAAATAACTAGACAATGGTGGTAAAATTAGAAGCCAGATAGTAATGTTGTTTATCATAATATGTTCCTCCTGTAACATTATATTTATTGTTCCATTGCAGATAGAAATTTGTATCTAGAAATATCATTGTCGGATTGTTTTTAATATTAGGAAATCTAATACAATAAAACGTCATCATCTTGTTTATTGTCACTGATCTATAGTAAGCCCCTGAATCATTTCTAAAAACATCAACAAGTAATTTAACTTTTTGATCAGCATTAGTTATAACGTTAGAACAAACAATGTTGCTGGAAGAAAATGTTGTTAGTGCTGATCCCAAAGAACCATTAGTTTCTTGGTACATTGTTAGATTCCCAAGATCAATCACTACATGTTCTGTGGCATTGGCAATAAAACAAACATATCTCAAAAACGTTTTTGTTCCACTCATGAATCCAGTCGGATGAACATCCATTTTAACATTTATGACCAAACCATTTGATCCAGACATGTTTTTATAAACTTGGTATATATGTGTAGCTTGAGCAGGTAAATGCGATTTCTCTGACAGACAATCCATTACACCATTGCCAATTATTCGGAAATTGTTTTCACCAACAATAGTTGGTGGATCGATTACCGTTGTCAGATCAATAATAATCGCGTTGGTTTTTGCATCCCATAGCTTGTATCTTTCGTAATAATTAACATTACTGTAATTGTTCTGCATTGCAACTTTATATGCATCAACATTGCTATTATCTTCACGATCATATTTGGACTCAAATAAATAGAGTTGCTTGTTCTTTCCGTTATCTTTATCCGCGTTTTTCAAATCATTTTTCCTGAACAAATATGTGGATACCAAAACGTATTTGCTTGATTCCATAGTTTTTGAACAACCATAATAATAGTTAGTTGAAAGATTGGTATATGCGTCATATGTAGCATCGCGATCAGATTGGTTATCGAAATACATATGTCTTTCAAAATAATGGTCATGAGATTCATCGATTGTATAAACATCAGATTTAAAATCAACATACTCTCCATCTTCGTCAGTACAAATAATATTGTTCAATGTTGCTGGATCGGTGGTTTCGACAATTTGGACAGTTGAATATTTATCATAATCAACAATATTTGTTACATCCGAGATAATGAAGCCAACCACGCAATCATTGTAATCCAAATCATCAATCCCTGTTACAAATACATCTTCAAAGGCTGTAAACAACAATTGATTATCACCGCTGACAGCTTTTGCATAGACTGAATAAATTTTATCGTTAACCATTTGGTATTCCGATGTACTATACTGAATATTGAAATCTGTTGTTGAGTAAAGAATAGATTCATTGCCAATCGTGCTACTATTCTCTATAGCGAACCAGCCATGTGGAACCAAAAAGAAACCAATATAAATATTTTCAAAATTGCCATTAGGTAAATTTCCGCGTAATCGTCTGGTTTCACCTCGTTGCAATGTATTTGAATCACCATCTACATAATAAACATGCGGATAAATAACGGTCGGGCTATAATAATATCCTTGGGTATCAGTATCATTGTCAAGGATGTGCTTGTTCCCATCATCATCCACATAATACATGTAATATCCAAATGTATTTTTCATTGTTGCACCTTCATAGATAAAAACAACATCAATTGTTGTTTCACCAGTCACCTGAATATCTCTTAATGCTGTTGTTTCCAGTACTTTAGGATATCTGTAGATAAAATCATCATTGATATTTACTCTTTCGTATAAATTAGAAGCAATATCTGAAAAAAATGTATCAACTTGTTGTCCACCAGTTATATTGTTTAAAGGTTTTCCAGTGGTCATGTTGAACTCCTCACTGGTAATGGTACTCGCTGTACTGCTTGTTAAAAATCTTAATTTGGTCCAATCGATTCTGTTAATAGTTACTGATCCTGTATAATCAGACATGATAATGATTTATTTAGTCAAAAAAATATATTGTAGGAGGTACAAATAATGAAATAAAAAATTGGTGTAATATGGACATTTTATGAAAAACAAGATACTACTGTTGTGAAAAAAATGAAATAATATATATTCTGTGTCATGTCCATCGTAACGTCAATATATCATAAACTGAATGCTGTTTACTGGTATTATGTTGTTGATTCGTGCTTTATTAAAAATATTACATCAGAAACGATTTTTCAACATATTCCGTTGCATTTATGATCATTTCGAAATTGTGTTCTGTAATCCAAATATTTGGGGTCCTTGTAACTTTTCAGCTACATATTGTTTGGGAGATGCTAACAATACACTAATTAAACAAACAAACAAAATGTATCATACATGGAACCAGATCCATCAGGACATTTCATTTCGTTTGGGAAAAGAAATCAACAATCATATAAAACACCTAGTTCAATTCCCTAATGCATCAATATATAACAAAACAGCACATACTTACAGAATAGAAGATCGATGTATCTATCGGTATTATCATCGATCACATACTTCATTTTTGAATCTAATTATTCAATCAAGATCTAATTATCAGCTATCAGTTGTCAAACAAATGGTACAAGCCACAGCAGATACATGGACTTCACCTCCAGCAATTGCAGTTGCTGTAGAACAAAATAATTACGATATTGTTAACTTTTTGCTACACCATGATCCCAAAACTATCAGTTGTTTACAAAAAACTTCTGGACAAATAATCGATATGAATGAAAAACAACAACATATTTTACATTATGCATGTCAAAATCAACATCCATTCTTTATGGAAGAACATCACAATGTTATCAAACTTTTGTTAGAACATAAATTCTGCAAAGATCAAATCAATAAAATTCAAGACAATCGAACACCACTATCGTTTGTCACAACAGTCAAAACTGTAAAATTGCTCATAGAGAAAAACGCTAATGTTAACAAAATATTTCATAATAATCAATTGTGCACAAGTGTTTTAGCTGAAAATATACGTTTTAATAGAACAAAAGTAGTTACGTGGCTTCTTGAGAATACTGATGCAAAATATATAAATTTCTTCAACAACAATCCATCATATTCTGTTCTAATTTTTGATCAAAATATAATGAAACTGCTTATGGCGAAAAAAAAGAAAATTCTGTTACAGTATTTTGAGAAAATACCATTGAAACGATTACCTGTCGAAATGGAAAATATAATTATTAGTTTTCTGATTCACAAAAATGACCTGCAAAGCATGTTTTTTGATGTTTTGGAGGCTTCACCTATCCAACCCAATGATTACAACAAAAAATCACAGATAGGACATTTATCTATTTTTGCATAGCAATGCGAACAAATTTTTTCAGTTTTGCACAAACAAGTATAACAAGCTTCCAATATATTCTCATAACAAATACAACATTGAATTAGTTTTCTTTCCAACGTTCCGTTTTTCATCAGTTCGCAAACTATATCATGAATTTCTAGGTATCGATTAAAAGTTCTACGTTCACGTTTTCCTAATACTTTTCGACATCGTAAATAATAATTGATATTTTTAGAAAACATTAACATATTACCCATATCATTTTGGACCATTGTGGTATTTGCCCATTTATTTTCAATATGTGTCACATAATAGTCAAGTAATTTTTCTTCTTGTTTATTTTCTTTGTAATATGCTATCAATCCCTTGATACATCGATAATTCACAAGAAAACTTAATGGAACTTCTGTTCCTTCTATCATATTAGTTTCTTCATTTTTCCATGGATCCAAATTATCCACTACTAGTTTTTTATCAATTTCGTATTGTTGCTGATGTTTCCATTGAATTCCATGTAAATAGTATTTGACAGTACTGTCAAAATCTTTTTGCGCAACTGCATAATAACCAATCAATGCAAACAAAGCTCGGTAATCTCCAGCTTCAATCGCTATTTCACAAAATTTGATAAAATCCGCGTATTCATTTTTAGCTTTGTAATACTCAATCACATGTTGTATAGCATTTCCTCGATCTCCTTTCGTTCGAAGTATCATATAACATTTCATACTGTTCTCCATTTGATTTTGTGTCAAACAATAATCCAATAACTCCATGATAATTCTGGCTTCAATATCGTTGCTGGATAACAAACAATATTTCAACATATTATCAAAATCTTTCTGTTTTTCATAGTAATAGACCATTTTTGGGACAGAAATAAAACTTTTTTCATCGATAGCCATCGAATAATACTGGATCATTTCATCAAATTCTTTCATTTTGTAATAATGATCACCCAAATAATTCATTGCATTGATTCGATGTTCGGAATCTTGTTTTGAATTTTTACTTTCAATCGCCATCAAATAATATTTTTCCATCATCTCATATGATTTTTTCTCTTCATGATAATTAGCCAAACATACCATCGCTCCTACATGACCTTTATCAATAGCCATCAAATAATATTTTAACATGCAATCAATCTTTTCACCCAAATTAATATTTTTCCGTCTCTTGCCTCCCTGTGATCGATACATATTTGCCAAGTTAAACATTGCTGTACAAAAGCCAAAGTCAATTGCTTTCAGATAATACTTTTCAGCTAAATTATAATGCTTTTTTTCTTGGTAATAAAATGCTAGGTCATTTAATGCATAGATATTATCTCTATTAGCACTCATTTCCAAATATTTGAACATATTTTTAGCATCATTTAGTTGATCATAATAACAACTCAAATTGTACATTGCATCGCTATTACTTGATTCAATTGCCTTCAGGTAATATTTTTCGATATTTTTAGTATCGTTGTGAATTTGGTTAAATAATCCCACGTAAAAACATTTCACTGGATCATGTAATTCTAAAATACTTGTATTTATCTGATCAGAACAAAAAAATAGCTTGTTGACAAACTCTAATATTTCTGAATCATTTGTTTTGGTGTATGAGTAACCAGTAGATTCTAAAATTGTCACTAATTTCTCTTCCATCAAGATACTTTTTATCAATAAGGAAAATAATTATTGTTAATTGAATAATCAATTTTTTTCAATATAATCAAACCAAAGATTTTTTGAATAATATTTACATCCAATATCTAGTTTTGGCATATCACATGTACTCCAATCTGTATATTGAATTTGAATATCGGGATCGTTGATATGAAAACATCGGTGCTCACAATTCTTGTCACGAAAAACAGAACACAAAACAACAAAACAAATTTCGGAATCTGTCTCATTGATCCTTGCTCTGACATCAATACAATTAAAAAGATTCATAATGGTATTCGTTGTAATCGTTTTATTTATTTTTATTGTAACCATTTTTGTCTCTTCCCACCCAAAACTACCATATTGATTGAGTGTTCCATACATATTTACTCGATAACCAATATCTTTAACTTTATCTGATATCATGACATTTCGTGGTTCGCCACATCTTCCTGTTTTGGTAATATCGTAATCAACCTGTCTAATTGGTTGTGGTGCAACCGAATACGATTGAATCAGACAGCTAATAGTACCGACGATCAGTAAACCATACAACAATTGTTTTCGAAAAGAAAATATTCGACACATGGATTTGATATTTAGAATATTTGAAACTATCTGACAAATATTCTTAAAATCAATATTTTTTCATAGTTTCTTATTTGCTTCCAAATATGTGAACAGCACACAAACGATGTTCTTCAAGAAGAACATTATTTGACGATAATAATTTCATCTGATAATCAAAACGAAATGATAAATCTCTTGATTTATTCAAAAAATCGAATTCCAGAATTTTCCGATAGAATCAATTATTTCGTCGAATCCTTTTTTGCTACTCTCGCAATTGTCAGTTAAACAATCGTAGATCACATAAATCGAGACCCCAACAATCAAAATCACACATAGAACAAAAGTGACAGTCAAATGAAATTCTACATCATTGAATTCTTCGTTTATTGCTATCGAACAATTATTCTGATCTGATTCGTTCGAATAGTCTTGATCAAAATCAATCAAGTAATTTTGATACATCATTATATACATAACATATTTTAAAAATTGAAAATATCTGTTGTTCAGATTCTTTATCAATTATTTATGATCAAATATCATGGACAAATTTCTGTTATCTCGTGAAGAAATCACGTATTTGGGATATTTTGATGAAAAAGATAATCATCATGTTGCACAAAATCAAAATACCGAAATATCTGTTTGGTTCTTGGATTGCGAAATGATTCAAACAACTTTAGGTCAAGAAATTGTTTCAATTGGATTTGGAAGAAAAATCGATAAAGATCTAGAAACTTATCGCATCACTGTCGAACCAAAAGGCACTGTTATCGATTATATTACCCAGATAACAGGAATCGATGAATCAACCATCTTCGACATGTCATATTCAGAAGCTGTACATTTTCTGATCAGTAAGATTAGTCCCCACGATATTTTAGTTGGTCATCATATGTATACAGATATGGCTCTCTTGAATCTTTATCATGAACATATTATCGATACCTCTATGATTTTCCATCATCCGGACGGTTGTTGTAATTTTTTTCCAAAAATGAAAACAAGCGATATCGGGACATCAAATTACTATTCATTAAAAGAATTGGCAAAAATGCATTTGAAAAAAAATATTCACCAAGGGATACACGATCCAGTCGAAGACGGCATGATAGCATATCAGTTGATTGAATGGTTACTAGATAATAATTATGTTAAATATTCTTGGAAAAATATTGGGGAAAAATTTACACCCAATATCGATTTAATCATGAAGGCTCTCGATATTTCGATCGATAGTGTGTATTGCGTGTATACCAGAGGAAGTCGAGCCATCGGAACAAATAGACCGGACAGTGATCATGATATTGTAGTGATTTGCGATTCCAAGACAATCAATGGAACTCTGATACGATATGGAAATATAGATATTTGTGTGTATAGCCCTAAATTCTTTGAAAATTTATTGATTACACAAACAATCTGGGCGATCGAATGTATTTATTGTCCAAAAGATTTGATATATCGGGAAACAATCGATTATCGATCTTTGTATGAAAAAATGATATCTGGAGATCAGATCAATTATCATGAATATTTAAAAAAAAGTGTTGGTTATGAAACAGCAAATCTAAT
>Ga0207143_1025_pt2 | contig 35453 bp, 37 predicted proteins | sample Alteio_BWMinHeat_3_FD_153566 | JGI IMG/M metagenome (GOLD analysis project Ga0207143, IMG submission 153566) | Enriched cells from forest soil in Barre Woods Harvard Forest LTER site, Petersham, Massachusetts, United States -... | ecosystem: Environmental > Terrestrial > Soil > Temperate forest >... | reverse complement strand
CCGTTATTGACATCATATTTTTCATTATCATTGCATTTGCAATATGGAACTATATGACAGACATCACATGCAATATCATTTCCTGTAACAACACATTCGTCATTATATCTTTGTCTTACATCGTTTCGGAATATCAGATCGTTTCTTTTTTCTCGTCCGTCGATTTCAATGTGTTCGTATCCAAGTAAATGATACATCATAAAATCAATTTTATGTTTTGAAAATTTTGAAACTAATATATTGTACAAATCATCTTGGTTGCTCTCATCACGGCTATTTATTTCTATCGCAATACGTTGAAGTGACATAAAATTGAAATAATAATATTATATTGTGTAGCCTTTAGTCCAAAATTACCAAACATATATGATTAATGTTAGAAGGACTAAGCATGAAGTATATGATGTATTAAAAGCTATTAGCGATGGGGAAACGGACGCATCAATTCTTAATGCATATGAAGAATACACTTCACAAATGTTGAATTTTATTAAAACAAAGGACAAGAAATGGTTTGTAAAATTCTTTGTGTTAATCGAAACAGAAGTACATGGTGGAACAACTAAAGAAACACTGACCCAAGAATTACTTGATGTTCCAAATATTAATCGAGAGCTACTTCTCTATTTGATGGATTCAATATTTGGCGAAGATCTTGTTGATTCCGACGAAGAAAATGATATTGATGAAACCAATATTGATGAAACCAATATTGATGAAACCAATAACACAAATATTCCAATCAATGCGATCGATGATATCAAGTTAGATGTTGCAATAAAGAATTTTAAATGGCGTAACAATCAGCTTTCCATGATTCGAAAAATAATAGAACAAAATTTCTTATCTGGTCTTGTCGCGCAGATTATGGGTTCTGGTAAGAGCTTCTTGATCTTGCACACCATTGATCAACACTACAAATTGTATCCTAACAAAAAACTGTATATTGTCACATGTTTTCGACAAGAAATTCTGAAAGACATGTTTTTTGATGAAAATCAAGAAATTGATCCATCTAAAGTTGAATTCTTGAAAAATAATAATATTATCAATCTTGACCAGTTTCATGTTATTGATCGCGTTCATCATAAAAAGAAAGCAGTCAAATTATCTAAAAATCTACCATCTATTTTAGTCATTAACTCTGACTATCTGAAAGTACTTGATGGAAATGAGATCATTGACTACGATGATGTAAATCTGGTTATTTTGGACGAATGCCATTCAGTTTCTGCGAATAGATTCTATAATGTTTTGTATAAAATAAAATATACATATCAGAAATCAATTATTGGTTTTTCAGCTACACCACTTCGTGCTCGTAGTGAAGATAAACTTGTCAATATATTTTCACAAACATTCGATGAAGATAAACGAGACAAAAAATTAAATATTATCAGTAATTATGATTTTATTACCGCGATCAAAGATAATGTTATTCTTCCACCTCGTTACATTTTGTGTGAAATCAATAAATCACTTAATGGTCGAATTGGGAAAGATAATAAAGAAATTATGAAAACAGTTTTGACAAATACTCTCGAAACAGTTCCTTATCGAAAGATAATTGGATGGTGCAGAACAATTAGGCAAATGACAACGTACTATAAATTTTTTAAAGAACAGTTTCCCGATCTTCAAATCTATTGTTCTTCTTGTCTTGATAAATCTCTTAAAGAGCGTGGATACAACACTAACTATCATGAATTTGCCAAAAAGAAACAAACCTGTATTCTGTTATGCGTCAATAGATGTCGTGAAGGAAGTGATATTATGAATCTTGATCTTGCTATTTATCTTGATACAGTAAAGAATAGATGTTTATTGGTATGGTTACAAACATCAGGCCGAGTTCTTCGAAAAGATCAAAGAGGTCTAAAGAAATATGGTACAGTTATTGATTCATTTGTTCATTCGAATGATATTCAGATAGAAACATTAACAGCACACCGGATTATTTCTTACTACAAACAGATTTTATCTTTGTGTGATCCAAATGATCACATAGAACAACAAGAACAATATAATCAATTAATTGGTGTTTTTTCGAAAATGCAATATGATGAAAAGAAACAAGAAATCATTATTAAACTTGATGACGAGAAGGAACATGATCTCAAAATTAAATTGGAACTAAAAACTAAAACCTATGATTTCAATAAAATGAAAATTGAAATTGGTGATATTCTGGACAAAACGTATCATGTTGAAAAAAAATATAAATTTGATCAGATTATTGAGAAGTTGAAAAAGACCAATGAATTTTCGATCAAGACTATTGATTTTTGGGATCAGTATGACATGATACCAATGAAAAATAAAGAAAAATTGAATATTCCGCTATCGTCAGATGATCTTCATACAGAATACGAAGAATTTTTCGATAAACATTCTTGGTACCAGATACTTGGACTCCATACATCCCGATGGTACCAAAGTATTAATGAATGTCGGAATTCTTTGAGCAAATTGAATGTAACGAAAATAACTAAAAAGAAGTATTTGGAATGCACTAAAAAAGACAACAGATTACCTATTAACCCAAAAGAATATTTTAAATCAAAGAATTTTACTAGTGTCGAAGTTGAGTTTGGTCAAATTAAACGTAAATTTGCTGGTGCTTTTTGATGATTGAAACAAAAAATTGATTTTATTTTATATTATTAGATTAATGTCTAGAATTATAGATTAGTTTAGAATGTCAACGATAACACAGAAAGAATGGTTAGATTTTTTACATCTCTTACATAATAAACTACGTAATTCCAAGGGATTAAAATTAACGGAGATGCCAGCTTTACTTGAAATTAGTAATTTTATGTTGTTTCGATTTTTGGACAACGATAATTTAGGAATCAAAATTGATAAGAAAATGAAATTCAAAGAAGTTTACAAAAAATACGCGACTGATGAAAAAATTAAAGAAGATCACTCGATACCTTATTTTGATCAAAGAAATTGTTACAAATTATGGAGAGCAATTTATGATGTTCAACACAATAAAGATGAATGTTTAATCATTAAATATTTTGAATGTGAACATTTAAATAAGTATCTCGATAGTGCTACATCTCGTGTATCTGCTTTTATGGATAAATCTCAGGTAGCAGAAACAGTGCAAGACATTGTTAACACTATTTACAAAAAATTCGAGAAAGTTGAGTTTAACAGCGAATTTTTTGACATGTTTGGAAGTGCATACGAACAATTTAAAACAAATGCTTGTGGAAACAGTGGAAAACATACAGCTCAACATTTTACTAACACATATATCAAAAAGATTGTTATTGAAGAACTAAAACCAACACATAAAGAAATTTTCTACGAACCTTGTGCTGGATCGGGTGGATTTATTCATACTGCTGATCATTATGTTGTTGAAAACGAAGGTATCGAAAAGGCAAAAACATTTAAAAAGAATCTGTATGCTAATGAATGTAATCCTGAGATTTTTAGACCATTGGTTTTAAATATGCTATTTCATAATATTCCGATCAATAATATCAGAGAAAAGGATTCTCTTTCTAATGATAATGTAGAAGAAATGAAAGAAAAAGCAGATGTTATTGCGACCAATTATCCATTTGGTATGAGTATGACGTTGAAAGATGGTGATAATGAATGGAATGCTTATTGGGAAGTATTAAAGCAGAATAAATCATCGTACGTGAAAAATTCTAGTGCACAATTTGTCGTTCATATTTATCATTCCTTGAAAAAGAATGGAAGAGCTGGATTTGTAAGTGATCGTGGGATTTTGAACAATGGTGGGAACAAATCTACATCATGGGAAAGTAAATTAAGACAATTTATGTTTGAGCAAAATAATATTTACAAAATAGTCTTCCTTCCCCAAGGTTCATTTACATACACTAATTTCCAGACCTGCATCATATTCATGAAGAAGGGAAAGCCAACAAAAGAATGTAAATTGTATAATGCAGTTTTTAAAGTTCCTAAAGATAAAACATCCGAGATTATTGTTGAACCAGAACCAATCAAGGTGTTTAATATGAAAGAACTGAAAGAGAATAATTATGTTATTCGCATTGAAGAACAAAAAGAAGAAATCAAAGAGGGTTTTATTACATTAGGCGAAATAGTTAAATTTGTTAGAGGGAAAACCATCACTATCGAAAAAATGATTGATGGTCCCTATAAAGTTATTGGTGGTGGATACACGTTTATGGATAGAACTCATAACGAATATAATTGCGATGAAAAAACAGTTATCATGTCAGGAGATGGAGCATATGCGGGATATTTAAACAGATTCAATGAGAAAATTTTTATTACGAATCATTGTAATAAAATGATTGTACATGATGCGGAAAAATACAATAAAGATTATATTTACTATTATCTTAAAATTAAATATCAGGCTAATTTGACTTCACGCGATCAAGATGGATTTCAGAAAGGTCAAGCTCAACCAGCAATAGATTTACAAAAAATGTATGAAAGAATTCAATTACCAGATATATCTTTTACTGAACAAAATGAAATAGTTGAATTTTTGGAAAAGCAGTTTGAGAAATACAACATTGAACTATTGACGCCATACACAAAAGAAATCGATTTGTTCAAGCTATTGATTCATAAAAAATACGAACAATTTGCGGATATGCTACATATCATTTATCAAAAGATAGAAACAAATGCGTTATGTACAATATACAATAAAGTAGATAAAGATGATATGTGTAACAAGATCGAAATTATAAAAAAGAAGATATTGAAAATGAATCAATCGGAAGAATTAAGTAACATTATTTTTTTGAAGTCATCAAAAATAGAAACAGAACAATTTTTATACACATCATATTCAAGAATATTGCAAGAAATTATTAATAATTTGCATGTTATCATAGAAAATATTTGCACAAATAATGATAGTTGTGATAATATAAAAAATAGTTCACTTAAAAACAAAGTAAAAAAAAGTGATAGAATTAAAGTCTCTGAAAATGAAAGAAAAGGAAAACAGAGAGAAAAAGTATTGATAAAAAAAATCATTCAAAAAGATGATTTAGATAATAAATCTAAAAGTAAAAAACGAATAAAAAAAATTGTAAAGAATGTATAAGAATATATTATTTATCAGTATTTGTTTATCATTTTTATTTTTAATAATTGATGTCAAAAATAATTCATCACATTGTCAAAATTTTATAATTTCCCCTTATCTATTGTACATTGAATATATTCGCAAAAATTGAAATTATCGTTATATTAACATATTGAATAATGTTATTTTAAAATATCTACGAAATACATAATTATGATCATTATTTTTATCTTTTTGTTTGTCTCGTGTTTTGCAAATATTGTTATCAATAATGCAGATACCATTATCAATAACAATTTCGATGCCACAGTGAAATTTACAGATTTTGTCCCGCAATACCAACATACCCAAGTCACTTTATGCGACAAAGAAATCGGTTTTAGTAGTTCTACTCAAATTTTCGCTTTCATCAAATATTTAATAATGCCAGATTCTACGTTTAGATCAGTATCAATTATTCCAACTGGCGGTAACACATGGAATAGTGATAATCCATGCACAGAAATAAAATATTCTTGCACTAATTATTTTGGTCAAGAAAGTTCTAGAAGTGTTGCAATTTATGATGGTAATGATAATAAAATTTGGCATAAATTTACTATTTATTATAGTAATGGCGAAATCGAAACAAGTAATATTATAGATGTATACAACATTTTGAACATGATTGAAGAAGGGAAATTTTTTAGATAGATTTTTAAAAATATTGATTTTTAGAAATATTTGGAGAATACAATGGTATATTTTTATTATTTTCAAAAAGAGATATCTCTGATATGTCTTTTTTTAGTTTTAACAAAGATGCCAAAGCATGCAGAGGAAATCAAACAGAACATATTCTCTCTTTTTTCGAGAGAATCACTAAAAAATTTCGTGATTTTCCGGATTTTGAATTGCTAACAAGTTCTACAAAAGATATCAAAGAAGGGACGATTGAATTTCGGGAATTAAAGAAGATTTATACCAATATGCATAATTTTGATGATAAAATGTTGGAAAAAATGTGCAATAGTAAAAATAATAATGCAGTAAAACTTTTAAAAAAATATCCGAATATGATTTTTAGTCAATATTGTGAAAATTATGATCGAAAATATTATCTCCATACTTCTTTTTTGCGTCGCGCAATGATAAATGATTCTCTTCCAATCATTAAATTATTGGTTAACGCTGGAGCATATACTGGATACATTGACAGTAAAAGACATACACATCATAATTCAAAATGTTGTAGGGCCATATTAAATCTGGCAATTAGTGGTGACGATATAGTTAGCGATAACAATAACATAGAAACTATTAATTTTTTAATTAAAAATGATCCATGGACAAAAAATATCAATCCATCAGATTTTGAATTGTCACCAATGCCCTATACGTGTAGAAAACTCATGACGTGTGATTTGTCAAGAAAACACAGATATTTGCAAATTGTTCAATTATTATTGGATTCTAAAGCAAGTTTTGACATTTTTAACAATATTTTTGATTCTAAATATATGAAAAATTCACCACTGGAAATTTTTCAGTTTTATGTCAAATATGGTAACATAAATAAAAAAGTATACATTTCTTTGGCAGAATTAGATTTATATGAAATCGTAGAACTAACGAAGGAAAATGGAGATACGTTACAGGTCACGGCAATAAATAACAATAATATTTCTGATATATGTGTGTCACCGTTAACTCTTCTTATGATATTAGATCATACAAATTATCGTAGAAGATTTGTCAAGTTTTCGAAAAATAATTATGATATTATTGCACAAATATTAGGATTTAATAATGAAGATGTTTCAATGGATTATCAGAGGGAAATTATTAAATGGTTGTTGGAAAGTACAAATGCTGAGTATATTTTTGAATGTAAATACAGAGATGAGAAGACTAAACCTGAATTGGTCAAAATAATGACTTTACATAAAATTTATGACGATGACGAAGATATTCGTAAAACTGCATATTTGCGAAAAAAAAGAATATTATCTTGTAATATTAAGATATTGGTGGATATATTTGGAAATGATATAACTGAACATATAATTATTGGTTATTTGTTATCAGAGAATGATAATTTAGTGCATTACTTGCAGAATTATTATTAAATATAGGAACATCTTTTTAATTTGTCGCTAAAGTCACAAATAAAAAAATTGAAAAATTAAAATGTCTATTGGTTCTTTTAATCCATTCCATTAATTTTCGAAAATCCACAATTATGCATTTTGTTTTGATTCTAACTGTTCTCATCCATTTGTCGGAGGCACTCAATGATTCTATGAAGCTGTTGCATTTTCTTCCAGCTACCATACTGATCAACGGAACAGAGATGATTGAATCGGAATATACAGTTATCGACAAAATGTTTCGATATATCAAAACTAATAAGCTAACTACTATTGGTATCCCGATCCTTCTAACTGTTCCTGAAACTTTAATTATTTTGCCGAATATAAACATTACTGACGATCCAGTTGAACTGCCATCAAGCTTTGAAGAAATTATTACATCTTGGACATATGGTCATTATTGGCACAATGATGGTGGTGGTGGTCAAACAAGTGTTGGTTATGTTGCTCCCGAACAAAAATCAAATACTCAAATTATAACTACCAATAATTTACGCGGATTTAGCATTTGGATTCTTCGACCTGCTCCTAATCTACCGATCGTAAAATATAAAAATAAATATCCTGATAAAACATTAAAACAAATGGTTGAGACGATAATTTATCAAGAATTGATTTCTGATTCCGATAAAGTCAATCCTTACCATTTTGGTCCATTCGATACTTTCGTTGCGATCTTTGTGGGTGTTACTTTGTTTCTATTATTGGACTAAAAAAATTGATTAAAAATAATCCTCGATTCTTTTCTATATCGTTAAGCTTATCTAAATAAACTTATCTAAATATTAAAATGACAACATCCGGTTCAACTGTCGAGACTTTGACTAAACATGTAGTGGAAGATGGTGTTATTTACAAATCAGTCACCAATGTTACAAAATATTGGTCATATATCGATCCATCTTACAAACGTATGATCTATATTTATCTAATAATAGTGATGCTCAATTATTTTACCAGTACCTATCAAGATGCCAAGAAATATTTGTTAGCATATAGAAAAGGAGGTGCAAGTATTATTGAGTATGGATTTGCAACTGAATTTGATGCATGTTACTATGGATCTAGAGAACATTGGTTTGATAATTTTGTATCAGCACTAGTTTTTCCGTACAAATGGGTCGCCAATGTTATGCCAACAATTGTTGTGGCGTTGAATCCACCGGAAAATCAACCATATGGCATATCGTTTATAGTAGTAGTGACATGTCTTCTTGCACTTGTCGCATCAATCGCTATGTATTTTATTAAACTGCCACGATGTCAGTGATTACATATCTATTTCGAAAAAGTAATAATTTTATGACAACATGGACATAAAGTTCGTATATTCTCAATTCCACATGCCCCACCGCCATTTTTGACAGGAACAATATGATCTGCATCCCAAAGACTTTTAGCATTCCACCACATGACTTTTCTATTTTTGTTGATATTGTACAGTTTCATTATCTTTTCTCTATCTTCTTCACGCGAACTAAGTATTAGATTAGCAATTTCTTTGGTATCGATACCACAAATATTACAAATCCCATTATCTCGTCGAAATACTTGTTCTCGTAAATATTTCCCGTCAGTTCGTATCCTGTATTCATGGACACACGTATCTGAACAAAAAGTTCTCCTTGGTGGATATATGTTACCGTTACAATAACGGCACATCCTGAAACCTTCATCGTTTATAGGCAAAACAGATGGATGAATTCTTCCACGATTTTCTAGATATCGATGATTTTTTTTCATATAATTCTAATAAATAAAATTTATCCAATTGATATTTATGATATTTTCAATAAAAAAATTATCAGACTATGAATTTTGAGGTAAAGTATCGCGAACTCTATGAACAAATTGGTTTTTAAGAAACACGTTTGTTTTGTTTTTATCATGTAAAGTTTTTTTGATATAATAGCGTACAATCAAAAAACCAATCCCAAATCCAATCAACAATAATGCTATTTTTTTATAGTTTTGATACAAACACTTGTGGAACGAAAAAAAGTTACACAAGTGTGTTAAACGAAGCTTTAGCGAAGAGACGATATACTTAAATATTTCATTTATAACAAACACAAGTCCAGTTTCAGACAACCTGTTCAACACTAATGGGAAAATTTCTATAAAAGCCATTACCATATATGCTAACATTGCAATAATCATGAAAATACTATGTGGCAGTGGTATTCCAGATCCTGACAGAATAATAAATGCAACCAATATCCCGATACAAAACATGTAAAAACATATTTTTAGGACACTTAAGATCAATAGTTCACGTTGTTCTGAATTCTTGTTCATATTCTGATTCATGTTACTAATTTTGTCAAATAATGACTTCAATAAATTAAACATCTCATGAATTTTATTTTTCATTTTTTTCGAATGAAACTAATCACCAGACGATGAAGAATCATCAGAACTTGATACAAAACTCGTTTCATCAATTCCAGCAACAGACCCAGAACCACTTTCGTTATCTTTGGTTGATTTTGTCTCATTGATTGTCGAATCAGTACGAGTCGCACTCGCTATCATCGCTCCAACAGCTATGGTACTTCCAAAACCAGTTCCATCATGACTATTTGAATTCGTACCATAGCTGTTGATTATTATTTCCAATCACATATGATTCTGATTCTTGGGGTACAAAATTTATTCTATTTATATTTGTTACATAACAAGGAAAAAGAATAGTTCCTTTGAATGGACTTCCAAACAAATGATATTCGACTGTAAAATTAATTCTTTCTTCCCATTTGATATATTTTTTTAAATTATCTATATCTATTTGTTCGAATTTCTTAAATGATGCTATCAATGGATCAGCTAAACTATTTTCTGTTGATTTGTGATCAATCAGACAAACTGATAGATGTTTCAAAAAAACCCCCCTTTCTTCGATTTTCCAGATTCTGCCATCAATATACTTACTTCTTGATAGAATCCAGAACATTCTTTTTGGAATATGTACAATTTTTCGATACATCATTATTTTTACACAAAACTACGTCCATTATTATCAATACTTGACAAAAAGTTACTATTTCAATTTTTCAAAAAGTTGAAAATTCCAAATATCTGAAATCCATATATTAAAAGTATCAATTAAAGCAAAACTACCTAACGCATTTCAAAAATGTCGACCCAATTCACTTTGAAGTTTTCGATTGCAGGAAAAGTTACCGAGCTAAAACCTGTTATTACTGTTACTGGTACAACAAACAACGCTCAATCGCAATCGCAATCACAATCAATGATTACAATTAATGATATTTCGAGTGAATATACACCTACGCTCCAAAATTCTGGAATTAAATTATTTCTGGCTTCCAGTACGAAAGAATCTAAGATTTCTGATCGCGAATCAAAAATATTGTTTCTATTTACCAAAACACAACCGTTGCGATATGGTGAAAAAGGTTTTTTGGATTTTGACCAAATCGATACCGCTACACAGAACAATAAATATGTAGAGATGATTTATCAAATTATCCAATATGGGGACAAAACATTTGAAATCATGCTGGATCTTTTGACAGGAACTCTCAGTGGTTCTTTTTGGGATAGGGAGAAATATTTTCAAGACTTGAGTGAAAATGTGATAAGTTATTTAAAATGTAATCCCAATATTCGGGTATGCAACATTGATTGTTTCCAGCATTTTAATGAATCCGGTAAGCATTTTCCCAACTGTAAATCGTTTCTGGAAATACAAATTGGAATGTTTGGACCTTTTGATATGATCAGATTTTTAGTCAATAGCGGAGCAATCACGTCTTATCGTTTGACAAAACTTTGTATCGAGCGATTCAGACCAGATGTATTGGAACTTTTTTTGACCAAAGATTTGGAAACAAGGAAATATATTACAGGATTAGAGCAAGTTCCCAGTACTGAAACAGATCGAGATGTTTTAGGTTTTGCATGTCAACAATATATTCCACCAGAAAAAGAAACAGATGAGAATGTAACCAATCATAAGAGGATTGTAAGCGATATTTTATTCGCGATTGGTAATGATGTTAACAATGTTGTTAGAGGAGACATCCCACCAATCTTTTTTTCAAAATCATTGTATCTGACGAAAATGTTAGTACAAAGAAGAGCAGATGTCAATAGATTGATTACGAAACAAAATCGATACCTGTGTAGTTATTTGGCACATCTCATGGAAATTTATGATGCAGAAAGAAGAAAGATCGTTATTTGGCTCCTTCAGAAAACAGGAGCCAGATATGTATATCTGGATACAAAAACGAAAGAATTCCAAAACAAAATGCTAGCAGTGGAATATACTCAAGATAAAGAAATCGGTGAATTGTTGGAAAGAGTTAAAGCAATGGACAAAGGATCAGTTGAAGAATTGATCAAAAAAGCAAATTTGTAACAATACATTATTGAATTTTCGAAATCAACGTTTATATTCTATCCTGTTATTTTTTGTTCGTTATCTTTTTCTTGTTCGCGTGATATTGCATTCCATAAGCATATGAAAAAGAACCCTACCAATGGATTCAGTAACGCGGTCATTGAACACAACAGTAACGGGATACCACCAACAAAATTTATTATAGCTGTTATCAAGATTACAAATATTTTCCATATGATATTTGTTTTCTTTTTTTTCTGATATTCATTTGATTTTTTCAAACGGCATTTTCCTTGATGATCTATTTGATACAGTAAACAATTACACAATGTATATTCTGCATCTTTTAGTTTCATAATCTATTATTTTATATTAAATAGAGTACTAAATATTTAATTTTTCATTTTTTTATAATTTGTTGTATCATTACCCAATATAAAAAAAAGTAGCTTCTAAAATTTAGATTTTGGACTAATCTTGTTTATTACACTTCAGAACATTTTTAAAGAGCAAGTAAACAAGCAATAGATTTGCAAACGAATAAAACATGATTCTCGTCTGATTCATAGAACGATCAAGAGCACCCACCGTGAACTCGAAGAACCAAGCTCCCATAACTATATAGCTACTAGTGATAATACTTCGTTTTTTCAATCCAAAACCAATGTACATGATCAAGATAAATAGATTACACATCAAAATTTCAATCCAATGCCAATATACCATCCATTTTTCATGATGATATTTGATCCAATGATGTTCCCAAAGACTCACCAATGTTACAGAACCAAATAGATTTGACCAGAAATACATACCAGCTTCAAAAAGTCTAACTTTTGAATTGACCCGATAAATATCCATAATCAAGAAAACCAAGAATAATACGCCTGAAGCAATTAGCAATGGGATTGGATTATCTCTCACATTAAAACTGACAGCGCTTTTACCAACAACATGATTAACATATGCAATGTAAAACGTTAATCCTGCAAGGAATCCAACATCTTTATCTTTTTTGTACAAAGTTACCAGAACAAAAATTCCTAACATTACGAGATCGAAATATAGATGATAAATATTACGTCCGGATGCCCAGTACCAAGATGTGCAATAGAATATGGCACATGAAATACACGGTGATATCCACAAAGCTTTCAATTTAGAATTTTTGATTGTTTGTTCTCCAAATGTAGTTAATAGTAACAATGTTGTTCCCATCATCGCTACCACATTGACATTTGTTAAAAATTTTACAATTCTTTGAATCAATTCTAATGCAATTTTTTCCAAAAATTTTCTTAGGTCTTCCATCAAAAGCATGACGAGACAAAAACCAAAAAAGAACAACATCATTTTCAAAATATCTTCAGGTTTGCGTGCTGGTTTCTTAACATTATCTTTTCTTTTCAATAGATCTATGCACATCTGATGACCTTTTTCTTTGATTTTTTGATCAATGATATGTTGATCAATATATTGTTCGAGCTCTTTTACAACTTCCGAGTCTTTTGTTTCCATCATGGCAGTACACAGAATCTATCATATGAAACATTCTGATCAATAAATTTTCAATTTTTTTTGCTTACATAATATATACAGATGGAATGCAATATAATTATGATTATTTTTATTTTTGTTCTCGTAATTACTGTGATTAGTTATTGGTACGACAAATTTTCATCTTCTTTCGAGACAATGACTAGCGTTACGGCCGAAAGTAATGAAGCGATTCAGAACGCAGCGAGTCTTTACGCTAATCAAGAAACTTTGTACGTGCCTAATCTGGTTGTATCGGGAAATATTATTGTTGGTGGATATGGCGAATTTGGTGGCGCCGCTTACGTTGGTAACAATGGTTCAAATCGATATGCCATGTTCACACATGTGAACAAACAGGGAAACGAGTATGGTATTATTTACGATGGTACCACCGGTGGATATCTGAATCTCAATACTGACAGTACTGGACAAATTGTTATGCATAATAATAATGTGTGGGGATCTTCGATGGTTTCATATAACAATGGTGTTCTTTCGAATAACGGTAATACTTACCTTAAACGTATGGATGCTGTTAAATTACTCAACGGCTATCCAACTACTTCATCTGGAACACCGACTTTCCAAGCTCCATTGGCAACATGTGGTAATCCGGGATCATCGTGGTGTAATAATAGTGTCCAATATGGAGTTGTATGTGGCCGAACCGCTTCCGATCAGAGTGTTTTCCAGTGGCAATTAACGTAACATATATATTCAACTGAATAGCACAAAATTATTTTTTGTACTAGACATTTTTAAATAAATAAATTTAAACAGTGTTGTTTCTAAAATTTATTATTCCACTTTTGACGTATACTGGTAAAATAGGTATGCAGTCACATCTATTCTTTTTAATATTTCCGGTAATAAGTGCTGTATTTTGGAGTTCAGTTTTTGTGGATGTTGAACTTTCAAGGCCCTGAAATTCACCACGTAACGTTACAATAATTGAACATGCACTACATCTAGAAATACTAGATTTTGAATCGTCCAACAAAATTCCTTGTTTAAGTTTTGTGTCGTCTGTTTGAGGAACGATATTACAACTGCCACATTTACTTGAAGCAGTAACTGTAACTGTATTGATGGATAAATTAGCATTTGAAATGCTTGCTGTTCCAAATAAACTATCAAGTATTTTAAGATTACTGATGCAACAATTCGATTTGTTAAAAAGAATCATTTCATACGTGATCACGAATTCGAAAATACTTCCCACCAAAGAAATAATAGAACTGAGAATGTTTTTCTCAGCGCATAATGCTCCTTCTACACAACATTTTAATTCTTGGCACTTTCCACATTCACCACAGCCGTTGCATTTCGACATAATATATTGTATCGAGGAAAAGTTTTTCTTACTGGTTATATTTAAAAAATTGATTTTTGGAAACTTTATTATCTATTCTTATCTATTCTTAAACACCAAATATTTTAATCGAAATGTCTGTATTTGAAGTATATATTCTTAAAAAAAGTCACGATGACTGAAACTATTAAAGCTAGTTCTAAAGAAATAGCTGAAAAATATTTTATGCTTCAAGATCATCGAAATGATCCAGATGGACGAATGATTGTTACGAATATTCTGTACTAGTCACTCCATTATCTCCCAAAGAAATTACTCAAGACAGTTAGATGAACTTGAATCGAGAAACGTGGAATGAAAAAGAACCAAAAATCAAAGGAACAAGCCCTTGAGTGGGAGATCAAAAGACATGAAAAAACAATGCAGGAAGAAAGAGAAAAAATGGAAAAAGATAAACAACAACTGAATAATCTTCGATGAAATTTTTCAAATTATTATTTTTATTTCCCGTTAAAGCTTCGAAATAAAAAAAATGAAAAATATATTCTGTTTATTTATCATTTATCTCTTAATATTCCTAAGATCATGAATCCTAATTGCTATTTTGGGAGATTTCCCAATAATATTGAGAACTTGAGACCACAAATTATTTATGATCTTGATGATTTTGATTACGGTTATAACGAACATGAAACATTGGATTATAGTGCGATTATTCACATATACCAATCGATTGTATCAAAAAAATACATAGATATTAAAATTTTTAGACTATTGCGGAAATTTCCCAATATGGCTATTTATGCATCTGGTAATGTTTATCCAATTTTACATCATGCTATCAATTATGGCAATCTCAGAATTGTCAAAACTTTGATGTATGCTAGAGCCCATACGGGAACATATGATTATATCAATAATATATCTTGTGTTTACGAATATAGTAGTGCTATACATATCGCGATCGCTTGTCACCAACCCAAAATAGTTCAGTTTTTGATCAATAATGATCCAAATACTAAATCATATATCTTGAAATCATCAGGTCAACGATATATTTCTGATCCGGAATGTCTTCCATATTTTGATGACATGTATGTCGATGGATCTGAGATATATGATTTATTAAATTTTGTTGCACAAATGCATAAATATGTACATAATAAAACAGAAAATAAATTGATAGAAATTATGGAAATGCTAATAAAATCAGGATGCGATGTCAATTGTCGTGATACAAATGATTACACGCCAATTATGACGTTCATGTCTTATCCTAATACCCAATTGTACAGAGAACTTTTGATAAAATATGGTGCAGATATCAATTGTATTGTTAACAGATATCAAAATGAAATTAACACACCTTTAGCAATAGCACTGGCAAATAATACTTTAACTGATGATGAATTATCTTGGTGCTTTGATCAAGATGCGCAATATTTATCGATCAACAATCCACAAATATTTAGAAGATCGCCATGGGAACACCAGTTACACAATTGTGATAAAATCAAAAAAAGTTTTGAAAACAATAGAATACGTTTTATGTCTCAATATAGTTTTCGAAATGCTGGTATCAGTTTGCTAAAAGAACTAGGAAGTATTCACAATACTCAAGATATTTTTGACATCTTGATATCAGAATCTCACGATGTCAAAACTCAAGTTTCCACAAACATGCAACGTTTACGAAAACTTTATTTTAAAGTTTCTCCATTTCCTCCAGAACTTGAGGAAATTATTATTGATTACCTGTTTTATCAAGATATTTCTCATATTCTGGAAGTTGTTCAAGTTTCTCTTTCGTCAAAAAATTGATTTTAAATATTTGGATTATAGATTCAACTGATTACTAAATTGATATCAAGATGGGAAATACTATTCAAACTATTCATAAATCATGGTCAGATAAAATGTATGGCGAAGATGTAGTGGTGCGATTAGAATTCACGGTCCGTTATGTTAAAGATCATTTGCAAGATTTTGGCGACCAGACTAAATTTTATTTGCACTGGAACGATGAAACAAAATATGCTACAAAATCACAAATTGATCAACTAACCTATCTAGATAATTTATTATATGTTGACATTGTTCCAACTTCATACCACAAACTAATACGCAGTGGATCAAATAATCGATTTATAATTTACCGGCAACTTTCATGTACCAAGAAAGATGATGGCCGTGAATTTATTACATGGTCTGTAATAAGACATTAATACTTTTTGTTAAATATTTTTTATTAAAAATTGATTTTAAAATTTGAGATAAATTGATGGTTATTATTGATTATCACAATATTGGAAATGTCATTGACATCAACAGATATTTATCTTCAATGCATGGTGAAGATGTGGTAGTACGATTGGAATTTACAGTCGCTTATTTTTAATTTTCAAGGAAAATTAAAAATAAGCAATATGAATATTTATACAAATATTCATATCGGATATATTAAAGAACATTTGCAAGAATTTGGCGATTCAACTAAATTTTATCTTGCTTGGAATGATGAAACAAAATATATCAAAAAACGATCAATTAACCGATTGACTCGATTGGATAATGTTCTTTATATCAACATTGTTCCAACATCATACCATAAATTATTGAGCAGAGAATTAAACTGTAAATTTTTGATTTACCAACGAAAAACATATATTCAACAAGATGATGGACGAGAATTTGTCACATGGGTTCCATTGATTTAGTAATAAATGTATATTTAATTTAAAATATAAAAAGTCATAACGGTGTATAGATCATCTATACAGGGACATATTTTTTTTAATCCGCGGCCGTACAGATCATCTATACGTCCACAAATGTATATTTTTTTTCATTGGAAAATCTTTCCGTTTGAAATATTTTATGTATTTTATATATATGTCGTCTTTAGTAGATGTATATGATGGTATTTTGAAATACAATAATAAAGATATAGTCATTGTTATCGATAAATATTCAAATATATGGTTTTATGGAAAACAGATTGCTGATATATTAGAATATAAAAATTCAAGATTAACTATTATTCAAAAAGTGCGGGAATATAATAAAACAACGTATGGTGAAATCAAAGAATATTCGAAGTATAAATACAATATTCAAGATCATGCAATATTTATCAATGAATCTGGATTATATCAATTGATATTAAGATCAAAAATGAGAAATGCTATTAAATTTCAAGATTGGATAGTGGGTGAGGTAATTCCAACAATAAGAAATTTTGGAAAATATGAAATGAATGAAATTATTAAAAAAGATATGGAAAAATTAAACAGACATTGAAATGTATCAAAAAAGAATAGTTATTTTAGAAAATAATCAATCAAAACCAAAATATCCCCAAGGTGGATATGTATATGCTGTTCAACCACCAAATATTAATGATCTTGATTCTAATCTCCATAAAATAGGAAAATCTAAAAAAATATCAGCAAGATTGAACAATTATGATACAGCATATCCTGATAGGGTAATATTGGTGCATAAAATAAAAGTGGATGATCCAACTGCAGTAGAATATTGTATCAAAGCACTATTGAACAAATATATTTATCGAACTAGAAAAGAATTTTTTAAGGTCAGTCGTACCAAATTGATCGAAACAATGGAACGATGCGCATTGATGATTGATGAAAATAATAAAGAAGAAAATATCCCACAGCTTTCAAGAGCACGATCATCAAAAAATAAATCTGAGGAGGATGAAGAAATATTTGGAATATTTTCTGTCACTAAAGAAGAGGAGGAAAGAAACAAAGATTTACCAGATAAAGAATCAATGAATGGTGGTGGTACATCAGAATCTAAACGTGGAAAATATATATTTAACAAAATGATGTATATTAAATTAATCTCTAAAAATTCTTTTCCTAAACGGTTTATTTAAAATAAATCTAGACAACTCGATGATTAAGCAATGAATTGTCTTATAAATATTTTTGTTGAAAAATTAGACAGTTTTTTGGGGGAAATTGTAAATGATATTAATACGATCATTACCATCGTACTGATTGTTAACTGTCACACCTATAGGATAATAATCAAGTAAATATACATTATCAAAAGGTGATTCTTCTAATTCGGCATTCAAAATAGTTCTGTGATTTTTAATTGCTATTTCACAATATGATTTTATTTTGTCATCTAATCTAATATTTTTTATTAATTCAATAATTATTTTGTAAGACGGTGGATTACGTTTGTTCATTTTTTCATATATCTCCATATATTCATTTCTTTTTTTACTTAAAATAGAAGAAAGATTGCTTCTGTGCAACAAAGCATCCTTAATTTCATTGCACTTGGTATCATAAATACGACGTTCAGGAGAATTATTAAAATTATTTAAAAAATAATCAGGATAAGAACCAATTTGATTGTCATTTCTATTTTCTGTAATTATTCTAACAATTATTGTTTGAATATCATTATTAGGCACGTAAGTTATTGTTGTCTTGACATATCGCTGATAATTATGATACTGTATTTGTGAATATTGTATGTATTGTGCTCTTTGAAAAATAATAGTTAGTATTTCTTTGGCGCATATAAACATTTCTGGTTGCATATGCGAAAAATCAAACGCATGTAATTGTTCGACATAAGAATCTCCATTTTTTAAACTGTCTTCAATTATGTCTTGTTTTTCTTCCAAAAATAAATCAACATTGTGTCCATTACAAAAATGTGTTATAGTTGATAAATCTTCAACAAATCCGTTATATTTAGGGTTATCCGTTAATCCTTGTAAAATATCAAACATTCTATTTTCTCTCAAAATATCTAACGATTTCTTCTCTTGTGCATTAAATTGGATAATTTCTAATCTTGCACATAAACTATGAAAATCTCGATCTTGATTCATTAATAGTAATATAAATCTACATCCTTAGACGTTTAAATAAATTCATCGATATGTTTATTTATATCAATGATTATTAAAAAAATTGAATTTAATAATATATTAACAATATTACCATATTATTTCAATTACTGTAGTACAAATTCATAATGGGAAATCAAATTCCAACAGAGACTTCTAAAAAAATAGAATCATTCGAAAAAGATACGATCAAAGACGATAATCCAATTGATCCAGTGTCACTAGAAGTTACTGATCCAATTCCTGAGAAAAAAGAACAAACAGATTATCGTCTTCAAATAGCTGAAAATACTAGGCCGATACCAAATCATCAATATGATAAGGTAATTATTGAATGTATGAAGTACCATGACAATATTTGCCAGAATGCCGTTTTTAATGGCATGGATGATTTTGCATCAACGATTGAATATATACTGTTTCATAATGTTACAGAAGAAAGCATCGATTCTTTTTGGAATTTTCTTCAAGATATAATCAAACTAATTGGAATTGATGAAAGCACTGGTATTGAAGAATTCAAAGATGAAATTAAAGATATTCTTAATAAAGTAAATCAAGCTAAAAAATATGAATTACAACTATGCAAAAAATATAACCATATTAAAAAATACAAAAATTTTGGAGCGTTTGGGATTCTGGGATTATGTTCAGACTGTTATCATTTTAAATCCATGCACCCAACATGCAAGAAGTTCAAATGTTCGCTTCAAGCTCATTTTATAAACAAAACATGTGACAATTGTGGTCTTGAAGGATATTGTCACAAAGCATGTGATCATTTTGAGAAATTTTCTGAAACTCGTAACTTTTGCAAGAATTGCCATTTGGATCAAAATCAACATGTTTCCAAAGAACATCTGACTGGATCGAAAGAACAATCATCTAACACAATTGCATCTTAAACAAAACAGACTGATGTTGTTCAAGATTTTTATTTTTTTTATCATTTTAACAGAAGTAATATCTGATCAAGAACGTCAACACAAATCTTATTTATTTTAAAAACGTCGATTCAATATTTCTAGACGTAACGATATAAAGTCACACAGATTATCACATGAATAACGCATGAAAAATATATAAAAACGCGCTTATCTGATTGCTTACAATCAGATAAGACTAACAAGTATAATGTTCACATGTATTATCTCATGATTATTCAATGTGATACTTTTTATCCAAATGCATGCCGTGTAACCGGATACTTCTTATAAAAAAATGAAAAATATATTCTATCTATTGATTTATCTCTAATATTTTCAATATCATGAATCCTAATTGCTATTTTGCGAGATTTCCAGATAATATTGAGAGTTTAAATCCAACAATTATTTTTGATCTTACTGATCTTGCTAATTTTGATGAGACATGTGTTGGATATGGAACATGGTATTATCGTGCAATTATTCGCCTATACCAATCGATTATAACGAATAAATACAAAGATATTAAAAATTTAAGGCTATTACGAAAATTTCCCAATATGGCTATTTATACATATAATGATCATTATCCAATTTTACATCATGCTATCAAATATGGCAATCTTAAAATTGTCAAAACTTTAGTATATGCTCGAGCCTATACAGGATCATACGAAAATGTGAAATGTGTTCCATGTATTTTTGAATACACTAGCGCTATACATATCGCGATTGCTTGTCATCAATCCAATATCGTTCAGTTCTTGATCAATATTGATCCAAATACTAAATCATATATTTGGAAATCATCGTGGTCAAATTATATTTCTGGTCCAGAGCCATTTTATGATGAGAAATATGATTTATTAAATTTTGTTGCACGAATGCATAGGTATGTGGGTAATAAAACAGAAAATAAATTGATAGAAATTATGAAAATGCTAATAAAATCAGGATGCGATGTCAATTGTCGCGATACAAATGATTACACACCAATTGCGACGTGCATGTCTTACCCCAACACTCAGATGTATATAGAACTTTTGATAAAATGTGGTGCAGATATCAATCACATGGTTTATAATAAAAATTGGTATGAAATCAAAACACCATTAGCGATAGCATTGAAATATAATACTTTAACTGATAATGAATTATCTTGGTGCTTTGATCAAGATGCTCAATATTTATCAATCACCAATCCACAAATATTATACATGTCACCATGGAAACACGAGTTACACAATTGCGATAAAATCAAAAAAAGCTTTGAAAACAATAGAATACGTTACATGTCTCAATATAGTTTTCGAAATGCCGGTATCAGTTTGCTAAAAGAACTAGGAAGTATTCAGAATACTCAAGATATTTTTGACATCTTGATATCAGGATCTCACGATGTCAAAACTCAAGTTTCCACAAACATGCAACGTTTACGAAAACTTTATTTTAAAGTTTCTCCATTTCCTTCAGAACTTGAGGAAATTATTATTGATTATCTGTTTTATCGAGATATTTCCCCTCTTCTGGAAACTGTCAAAGATCATTCATCGAGAATTTGAATTTTATAAACCACCATTTTTTTATTTGTCGCTAAAGTCACAAATAAAAAAATTGATCTTAAATATCGATATCATGTATCGATTGTTTATCTAATCATTTATCTAATTGATATGGGGAACTCTATCCAGACTATCAGCAAAGCATGTCAGATGACATTTATGAATGATGGAGAAGATGTGGTAGTACGGTTAGAATTTACAGTTGGATATGTTAAAAATCATTTGCAAGAATTTGGCGATTCAACTAAATTTTATCTTGCTTGGAATGACGAAATAAAATATATCAAAAAACGATCAATTAACCGATTGACTCGATTGGATAATGTTCTTTATATCAACATTGTTCCAACATCATATCATAAATTATTGAGCAAAGAACTAAACTGTAAATTTTTGATTTACCAACGAAAAACGTATATTCAACAAGATGATGGGCGAGAATTTGTCACATGGGTCCCATTGATTTAACGAAATTGTTTATCTATTGTTGTTTTTAAAACGACCATTTTTTATTTCTCGCTCAAGCTTCAAATAAAAAAAATTGAATTTTTAAATATATTGATAATATTACTATATTATTTCAATTACTGTAGTACATATTCATAATGGGAAATCAAATTCCAACAGAGACTTCTAAAAAAATAGAATCATTCGAAAAAGATACGATCAAAGACGATAATCCAATTGATCCAGTGCCACTAGAAGTTACTGAACCAATTCCTGAGAAAAAAGAACAGACAGATTATCGTCTTCAAATACCTGAAGGTACGGTACCGATACCAAATCACCAATATGATAATGCAATTATTGAATGTATGGCGTATCATGACAATATTTGCCAAAATGCCATTTTTAATGGCATGGATGATTTTGCATCAATGATTGAATACATACTATTCCACAATATTACACACGAAAATATTGATTCTTTTTTGAATTTTATTCAAGATATGATCAAACTTATTGGAATTGATGAAAACACGAGTAATGGAGAATTGAAAGATGAAATCGAAGATATTCTTAATAAAGTAAATCAAGCTAAAAAATATGAACACCAACTATGCAAAAAATATAACCATATTAAAAAATACAAAAATTTTGGAACATTTGGGATTATGGGATTATGTTCAGAATGTTATCATTTTAAATCCATGCACCAATCATGTAAGAAATTCAAATGTTCACTTCAAGCTCATTCTATAAACAAAGAATGTGACAACTGTGGTCTTGAAGGATATTGTCACAAAGCATGTGATCATTTTGAGAAATTTTCCGAGACTCGGGAATTTTGCAAGCATTGTCATTTGGATCAAAATAAACATGTTTCCAAAGAACATCTGACTGGATCGAAAGAACAATCATCTAACACAATTGCATCTTAAACAAAACAGACTGATGTTGTTCAAGATTTTTATTTTTTTTATCATTTTAACAGAAGTAATATCTGATCAAGAACGTCAACACAAATCTTATTTATTTTAAAAACGTCGATTCAATATTTCTAGACGTAACGATATAAAGTCACACAGATTATCACATGAATAACGCATGAAAAATATATAAAAACGCGCTTATCTGATTGCTAACAATCAGATAAGACTAACAAGTATAATGATCGTTTATTTTATTTTTATAAGAAAAATAAAATAAGCAATATGAATAATTTATACAATTATTCATATCGCATGTATTATCTCATGACTATTCATTGTGATATTTTTTATCCAAATTCATGCCATATGACTGGATACTACTAGAAACATAATTATTTTTCAAACGAACACGTGCATGACGGAAAATTAAAATTGATATTTTTAATTTATCAACTGCATCTATACCTATCGATATCAATATCATTATGATGATGGAACAATCACTGGAAATATATTTTGATCGAGTAGAATTTGTAAAAGATTTTAAAGAGAGAAGTATTAGGGTAGAAAGGGCATTGAAAAATTATGAAACAAAAAATGGTTCTTTGGGTGATACCGAGAAAAGATCTCTACGCAAAGAACTTTATAAAATTTTAGAAAATCAAGTGCCAAAGAAAAACAAAAATATTTTATCTCAAAGAGATAGTCTGTTTTATAAAAATGAAATCGATTTTATCAAGACCAGTGGACCAAAAAAATATAATAAAAAAGAACTGCTACCCAAAGAAAGAATTGAATTAACGATCGAAGCAGAAAGAAATGGTTTGGCCAGCTATACTATTTTTGATAATGATGATCAATTTCTGATTGTATGTGATTCTAAGAATGAAGAAATTACTGATGCACATAATGAATTATTTCTGAAAACTTTAGGATACGATCCAAAGGATATCCAGAAAGATCAGTTTCTTCAGGATATAGAATTATTAAATCTACATTCGGATTACAAATTATTTTGCCAAGAAGTTTCAAAATATGGGATACAGGGACTGAAACGAAGAAACATTATTTTGGAAGAATATATTATCGATTACATCCAGAAAGATCCCAAATATCAAAAGTTACTGGAAAAGAAACAAGAAATTATCAAAGATTTCTATCAAAATAGCTCTAGATTTTTATCAAAATCATATACTATTGCAAAAAAACAATATAATCCATCAAATGACAACGTTACATTCATTTCTCTGGACATCAAATGTGCTAACTTTGTATCGTATAGAGAAAATGGTGTTTTTTCAGAAACTACATGGGAACAGTTTATCCGAAGATTTACTGTTAGTCAATATATCGCAAATAACAAAACTTTTAGGGTTCGACTTTTTGGTAAATTGGAATCAAAATTGAACCAAATATTATGGCAAAAATTAATTGTTGATGTATGGAAAATTATCGAACCCCATTGTCATAATAATTTGGTCGCGATCGAAAACGACGAAATTCTTCTACGACCATCAGATCCTGAATCGACCATAAATCTTTTGAAAACATCGATATTGATTCCCAGTTATGTCAAAATTACATGTTATAAGCTCAAATATATTGAACAGGAGAATGCTTATCTCAAGATTTTTCCTGATCAAACTTTTGAACTAAAAGGTATCAATAGGGCATTCTACATATCAAAATACAAAAATATATTGGAACATTTGAAAAAAATTGAAAAATAAAATGCTTATCTCTATCACTAATTAAAATTATAAACTATCTTATATTCTTGTAAAGTATGACGACTGTTCCCGATTCTACTTCAGCTATGACCCAACAATCTGACGACTATCTCAGTCTTTCTTTTGGAAACTTGGCAAATGCTTCTAATGATGAAAAAAGTGAGAACTATCGATATGCCCAACGAGAAGACATGTTGCATAAAACAATTTCTGAAATGAAAACTGATTCGTTCTGTGCATTAGAATTTAGGGTTTGCTCCAATAAATCCAAAACCAGAAAGCTACAACCCGAGGAACTAGGTGTTCGCTTGAGTAAAAATACTGGTTTGTCTTTGGCTACTCTAAAACCACAAAATCTGGACTATATGGCTTTTTGGAGAGGAACTTTTTACAATAAAAATAAACTTAGACCACTTCAAAGTTTTGCTCGATACGCCATCAATCCTGTATTTGGATCGACTGTTGTTTCTGAGCGTGGTGTCATGCTCCTTTTTACTCAATATGAAGAAAAACAGAGCAAGAAACAATTCTGGGTCATCAATACTCATATGCCTATCGCTCAAAAAGAGAAAATGATTGTTGTTAAATGGTTCAACGATAATGCTGTCAAAGAGTGTCAATTGGCTGGAGACAAAAATCCACTGATTATTTTGGGAGGCGATATGAACACTTTTTTCGATGATGGTGGTCAAGACATGATGGATTTGTTTTCTGAACAATGGATTCATTTGACTGGAAATCTGAAGAAGACATTCAAATCATTTCCTCAAGATCCCGTTCAAACGACCAGTCAATTGGATCATATTTTTGTCAATAAACAAGCAGTTCAAAGAATTAAAATAATCAAGCCAGCCACTGCAACTTTTACGGATGCTAGTGATCATGCATTTTTGACGATCTTTGCTCAATTGGTTTAATTTCCTTTATTACAAAAAAAATTGATTTATAATTATTATCACATGTAATCAATCAACAATACAGTAATGATATGATCGATCCTGTATCAGGTGGCATAATAATATTTGGTCTTTATTTGTTCGCTGTTGTTATTACTGGTTGTTCATGTGGTGGTGGTGGAAGTGGTGGTGGTGGAAGTGGATCTGGTTGATGATTAACGCTTTATAATACTTAATTTTATGAACAACTTTTTTATTTGTAGCCGGTTAACAAAAAAAATTGATTTATAATTATTATCACATGTAATCAATCAACATTACAGTAATGATATGATCGATCCTGTATTAGGTGGCATAATGCTATTTGGTCTTTATTTGTTTGCTACTGCTATTTCTGGTGGACGTCGTCAATGGCATGGTGGTGACCCTATGGGTGATGATTAACGCTTTACAACTTTGTTTATTTATCGCTAAAGCCATAAATAAAAAAATTGATATTACTAAAATATATAATTTTAGGAACATTAATTTTTTTATTTATCGCTAAAGCTACAAATAAAAAAATTGATATTACTAAAATATATAATTTTAGGAACATTAATTTTTTTATTTATCGCTAAAGCTACAAATAAAAAAATTGAAACATTTAATACTTTATCATTACCATCTAATATTCAGATAATTTCATCAAGTCATTATGTCAGCCCACCAAAAAATTAAGAAGAACAAAAAGAAGATCCAAAAGAAAAGAATTAAAGCTAAATTGGAAAAACTAAATAAAAATAAACAACTTGAAGATTATGTTTATCTTTCGTGGGGAAATTTGGCAAATGCTGTCAATGATGAGAAGAATGAAGATGGTCGATATATTAAACGAGAAAAGGGTTTACATGAGGCAATTAAAGAATTGAAGACGGATTCATTTTGTGCGATGGAATTTCGTAAATGTTTGAATGATGACAAAAGCGAAATGGTTCAGCCGGAACAATTAGGAGATAGATTGAGCGAAGGCACAGGACTTGAGATTGCAACGCTACGACCTCAAAATTTGGATGAAATGTGTTTTTGGCGAGGTACATTTTACAACAAAAAAAAACTGAAACCATTGCAAAGTTTTTGTAAATATGCTGTTAATCCAGTTTTTGGTTCTAAAGTAGTTGCAGAACGTGGAGTTATGTTACTGTTTACTCAATATGTCGTTAAGAAAACTCAAAAAGTGTTTTGGGTAATTAATGTTCACATGCCAATGGCACTACCAGAAAAATTAGCGACAATCAAATGGTTGAATGATAACGCTGTTGAAGAATGTAAGAAAGCCGGAGATCCTGATCCATTGGTATTCTGCGGAGGAGATATGAATACATTTTTTAAAGATCTTGGAAATGGCGCAGGTGGACAAGAAATGATGGATCTTTTTAGTAATCAATGGGTTTATTTGACTTCGAATATCGAAGAGTCATTTAAGGCATTCAAACACGATCCATTGCAAATTACATGTTTGCTTGATCATATTTTTGTCAATAAACACCAAGAGAAAAAGTACAAATTAATCAAATCGTACGCAATTGATACTGGGATGAGCGATCACTATTTCATGAACATTGTTGTTCGTCTTCTTTAAAAAAATTGATTTTATGATTATTCTGGGACATCCAGTCAAAATATTTGATTTATCAAACAAGAAACTATCATGTCTTGTTCAATCTATATATTTGAAGCTCCCAGAATATCTACCAATGAATACAAAATTGGTGTTACAGTCCAACGAGAATGGAAGTTCGTTCGATATTGGAATACATATTACAGAAGTATCAAGATATTGTACTTTTCTTCAATTCCTAATGATCGAAAATCATGGGCGATGCTGGAACTGCAAAAGAAATTAGATATTTTTTCCACTGATTCCAAAACTAATGGAAATTGGTACTCTGGTAATATCGAGAGGATACAGAAAATCGTTCAAAGTATCGTGAATAGTGCACATGAAAGTGATTCTTCTTCAGAAGAAGATCAAGAAGACGATCAAGATGACGAAATCATCGAATCAGATGGTGAAGAATACGTACCTAATGAGGAGAACGACGAAGAAAGTGATGAATCCAGTGATGAAGAATCAGAAGAAAGCGACGAAGAGCGAATGACAAGTGATCAAGAGCCTAGTGATCAAGAGCTCAGCGATCAAGAGCTTAGCGATCAAGAGCTTAGTGACGAAGAACAAGAAGAAAAAAAAGAAAGAGATTATTTTGATAAAATAAGGCGATTTCTTATTGATCAAGAGAAAGAAGAGAAAGAGGAGGAAAATGAAGTAAGTAACGAAAGTCATGAAACAAATATCGATTTGAGTAATGATCAAGAACATCAATTTGATACATACAAACCATTTGAGAAGAAAAGGGAATTTGACGGCCAAGATAATGGACGTGCAACAAAACGAAGAAGAATGGTTTAATTTTTTATCATTTCACATACTGTTGGTAAATACTCAATAATACGCGATAGTGTGATCATCGCCAATAATAATACTTTTAAATATACCAATATTTCATTGGCGGGTTATTAAAAAAATTGAAAATTTAAATTATTGAAATACTCATTAATAAATTGATATTTTTATCTTACAACTTGTTTGAAAAATGAGTAAACGATCCAACAACGCACAAGACACTGTTTCTTCAAAAAGAAGAAAGTTTGAAAACATCTATGATGATGCAAAAAAAGAAATTGAAGAAGAATTTCAAAGAATTCAAAGAGAGTACAAGCAAGAAATGGGGAAAATTGAAGAGAAAATTCAAAAAATTAGACGAAAAATTCGATTTGGAAAGAAAAAAGTTGTTGTAACGAAACAAACGACAGAACCAATGCAACTGCAAGAGCAAGAACAACTGCAACCACAACAGCAAGTACAACTGCAACCACAACAGCAAGTACAACTGCAACCACAACAGCAAGTACAACTGCAACCACAACAGCAAGTACAACTGCAACCACAACAGCAACCACAACTACAAGTACAACTGCAACCACAACCACAACCGCAAGTACAACTGCAACCACAACCGCAAGTACAACTGCAACCACAACCGCAAGTACAACTGCAACCACAACCGCAAGTACAACTGCAACCACAACCGCAAGTACAACTGCAACCACAACAACTGCAACCACAACAACTGCAACCACAACAACTGCAACCACAACAACTGCAACCACAACAACTGCAACCACAACAACTGCAACCACAACAGCAAGTACAATTGCAAGAACAACAACAACAACCACAACAGCAAGTACATTTGCAAGAACAACAACTGCAATCAGAACCGCAAGTACAACTGCAACTACAACAGCAAATACAACTGCAACTACAACAGCAAATACAACTGCAACCACAACAGCAACCACAACTGCAACCACAACAGCAAGTACAACTGGAACCACAACAGCAAGTGCAACTGGAATCACAACAGCAAGTACAACTGCAACCACAAACACAACTGCAACCGCAATTGCAAGAACAACAACAAACACAACAACAAGTGCAATTGCAAGAACAACAACAAACACAACCGCAAAAAAAAACAGAATTGGATGTAGGATTGGATGTAGAATTGGATAATCTGATTGATCATGGATTCGATTATTCAAAATTGAATAAGAGCAAGATTAGATCATTGAGATATCGACAAATTTTGAATGTTTATTCACGTCGATTCAAAGAAAACGAAACAATTGTAATACGTCAATTGATGACAACTAATTTTTCTGATCCGACTAAATGTTTTCATTGGAATCCTGATTTGTGTTCATATCAAGGTATTCATCCATTTCAACACATGAAATTTTTAAAAGATATGTTGTATAACGCATCGTGTTCTTTCTGTAATTTACTCAATCATGATTCATCAGTTCAACATCCATGTGAAAAACTTATGCAAGCATATGAAGAAAAATTTAAGAGATTTGGAAAAACCATCGAATCTCTATTAGTGGATGATATATATGGCATGGACAATCATTTTTTGTTGTACATTGTGCAAAAATTACCAGAACATAAAAGTAAATATGATCAAGTTCGATGGTCGTTACGCAATTATCTCATAGCACGATCCTGTCAAAAATGTTACAATATTAATCATTTAACCGATGACTGTACAGAAAAAAATCACTCATGTTGCACATATTGCTTTCGTATTGGACATACCGACGCATATTGCTACCGACGTTTCCCACAAAGACAAAGACAAAATCATAATTCAATTTATGGTAGTGAAGCGTATTCATATTTTTGACATCGATATATAATGCTAACAAAATCTTTGTGTATTTTTTTATACCACTTTATCGATCTCGATAAAAATTGAAATTTTGAAATTTGAATAGTTTCCAATATATATTGTTTATATATACATTTCCGGAATAACGATGAGTGTGATTGAAAAAAAAGATCGTTTTCTTTACAGAACGTTGTTTTACAATAACTACATTGATAATACTTTTAACGATGAAGAATTGAAGTTTGTTATACAGTTGTGCAAAAATAATTATCAGTATGTGTTGGATAATTTCGACAGAATGTCGAGACACAATCAATTATTTCTCATAGCAACTGCTTTTTGTGATCTCAAAATGATAAAATTGTACAGAAAGAATAATAAATTGTATGACTTAGTATATTGCAATTCTCATAATTTTACTGGTTCTCTTTTTAATAGGGTATTTTGTGATGGAAATTGTTTAATATTTGCATGTAAGACAAATATTCGATTAGATGTTATCAAATATTTTGTTGAAGAATGTGATATCGATGTAAAATCAACAGATTACGAAAACCATAATTGTTTGTATTATGCATGTGTATTGAATTCAAATCCAAAAATAAAAGAATATTTGATCAATGAACAAAAAATGACATTGATGAGCGAGGGAGCGTTGTTCGGTTATGAATCTGTGAATAATGCGTTTTGGCACAATACTAATGTAGAACAAATAAAGTACTTTGTTGAAGTGTTAAAACTCGATTTCAGTAAACAATTTTGTTTTTCAATAGCATGTCAATTTAATCCAAGCATAAATGTCATTAAATATATGGTCGAAAAAATGCAAGTTAAAATAGATTCATCACATCTCATAGATTCTTGGTGTTCTTATGGGTTTCATCGTGAAATTATCCAATATTTATTGGAAAAATGCACATACCGAGATTTGGAATTATCTATGACTGGTCCTTATTATAAAATTTCGTTTAAAAGATTTTTTAAAATAGTTTTTCGTTTTTCTGAAAATTATACAATGCTACATAATTTACTATCATTGAAACTAGAATACTATCAAGATGAAAAAGAAGCAATTCTTAAAATGATTGAACGTTTTAATCCTGCTGTTCTTGACATCATGATTACAGATAAACTAGGAATAATGAATTGTTTCGATGAGAAATATGATTTTAATATTTTTATCTCTCATATCAACAATTTAACTCTCCCACTAGAGCGACCAATGCAACATCCAATCAAATATATTGAAACAAAAAAGAGGAAACTAGACAAGATTACTGATTATACTAAATTTGAATTGTTGTTTGTCCACAATGATATCAAATATTTTGGTGATAAAGAGAAAATATACAGTATAATTGATGTTCTGAACAATTTATCAACTTTTGATTCTAGCGAACCAATTATCTTGGAGGGCAAACAATCATCATATATTATCAATCTGTATTTGGATTCATGTCTCACTCAAAGTATCGATCTTGACAAAATCAAAGCACATGATTTTTCAGAATTTCTGAAATTTATTGATCAGTATCCATCGCGATATATTTCTATTAAAAATTTGGAAATGCAAATCATCAGGTATATTGACTCGCATAATCTCGAGATCACCCAATTGATAAAATCGTTGTGTCATAGGTACAAAATGAAATACTTGTATCTGTATATTCACAACAAACAGATATCTTGATTGTAAAAATTGATTTTTTTTATTGTAATAATTTCTTAGACAATATATCAATTTATCCGCCATGTATCTATATTTGCATCAAATTGTTAGAAATGATGAACATTGTCCAGTTTGTAGAAGACATGTGATATCATTGTATAAAACATTAGATGAAGCGTGTAATGAAGCAATGAAAGATATCAACGATCGTATTTTAAAAGGTTATGGGGAGAAAGATAACAACTATTTGTATCAATTAGAAAAAGGTTGGGTGATTTGGATTGATGAATGGGAAAGACGACGAAATGGCGACAAATACCAAGTATTCAAATTATCGCCATATACAATTTATAATCTTAATGAATATGATTCTAACGAAAGCAAACAAAAAAACGATAAATGGGCATGGTTAAAATATTTGTTTTTGCAAATTAAAATCAACAAGTCCCAGTATTGTCCAGATAATATTATTTTTTCTGCTTCTTTCCACGCAACCCTAATCAGTGCAAAACGAGGAGCTTTGGAATTTTTACGCAAATTAGAAATCAACGATGATGAATTATTTGGCGATGATCTAAAACAAAGAAAAGACGAAGTAGAAAAAGACATCAAAGAACATATTGGGCCAGATCTTTTTGCGGAGAAACCTATCTGGATCAACAATGATTATTTTGATCCTGAAGAAGATAATGGTAATTATTACCAGATCATTAAAATTAAGTACAACAAAAAATATTATTTGAATAGTTTTTGCGAACAATTAAAGCCAAAACGTTGGATTCAGAAAGAAAAGGAAAAGTTAAGATTTATGAAATGAATTGTTAGAATAAAAAAATTGAAAATTAGATTCTTTGCAGGGATCATTATAAATTTTGATTATCCTAAAAACATTTCACTTACTTTTTAAACAAGTAATTTCAAAATGAGTAAAAGAACCGATAAAAAAGAAATTACGGTTATTACTAAGAAACAAAAACTGAATGATGAATACGACGAGACCAAAAAAGAGTTGGAAAGAATTCAAGATAAGTATGAAAATGCAATGAAAACGATCGAAGAAAAGATCAAAGAGATGAAAAAAATCGAATCAAAAGAAAAAACTGATTTTGATTATTCAAAATTGAGAAAAAGAAATATTTATCAACTAAACAAATATGATCTATTTGATATCTATCAAGATCGATTTGGTGAAAATGAAACAATTAAAGCTCAATTTCTTATGACAACAAACTTTGCAGATCCAGCAAAATGTTTTTCATGGAACAAAAAGAAACGCGAATATGAACAAATTAATAAAAGAATGTACAATGATTTTTTGAAAACTTTGTTGTCTTTTAAATCTTGTGCGTTTTGTGATTCACTAACACATTCATTGACATTTAAAAAATCATGTAAAAAATTCATGAAAACATACAAAAAAATTTTCAAGGAAAATAAGTATTCAATTCGTTCACTAACAGTTGAAGACATGCACAATATGGATTGGTTAATGAAATTGTATGTGTTTTATAAAATGGATCCCGAAAGAACAACAGATTATAATGAACTAACTGAGTCTGTAGGACAATACATTGTACACAGATCTTGTCGAATATGCAAAAGCATACATCATTCAACATCAAAATGTCTGAAAGATAATGGAAAATATTCAAAGGAAGAGAGAAACGAAAAATATTGCAAAATATGTTTTTTCAATAATCATTATAGTTCCCAATGCTTCTATCGTTTTACGAATAGATAAAGAATTTTCAATCATACCATGAATCATTTTCTTGCCAATACTTGATTTCACTAGCTTTTTCGGAAGGATTTTGTTTTTTTATATTTGTTCCAGCATCTTCATTTTTAACTCCACGATCATACAATAGTTGGAGAGTTTTTTTATTTATTTTTCCTTCGTTCATTAATTTTAGATCTGTCAAAAGAATAAAGATAAGATTTTCTCCATCGTTGTTTTTCTTTTGATATTCATATCCTTTCTCGAGAATGTATTTGAGCAATACATAACACAAATCATCATTAATTTGATAATAGTTGTGCGATCTTATAGTAAAGTTTTGAACATTTGCTCCAGCATCGACAAGAGATTGGATAATTTTCATTACTTTCGCAATATCTACGTTATAAAACGAATAACTGAAGAAATCATTGAAAAGTTCTGAAAATAGTTTATCTTTTTCACATTGTGATAATGTTTCGTAATGTTTAACCAATATATCCAAAGTTAAATAATATTCTACATCAGTACATTTGTTTCGAGATAAGTGCAAAAATGCATCTTTATTGATCATTTGATCTGTAATCAATTGATTATCGTGACAATATTTAAATATATTGTAATGTTTGGTATAATTATCTTTTGCAAACTCTATGAGTCTTTTGTCCAGCTTGACCAAATATTCGAACATTTCTACTTGTCCATTTTCGATAACAGAAGTAAATGCATAAATGTTCGATATTACTGATCCACCCAGTGTGACCCACGATGTAACCAAAAACGAATAAATATCAGTATTTTCTTGAGCAATAAATTCTAAAACCTTCGGATTTCCAGATGTAATTGCTTCGTACATCAAACGTTCATTTTTCCAATCAGTGAAAAGATTGTTTTCTTTCACTAATTTTAATGCATCCAGATTCCCACGACTAACCATTCTATCGATCATATCATAATTAAACACAATGGTATCATTTTTCAAATATTTCCCGTAAAATGGAAGCAGATGAGGATCGTTTTTGTGCTTATTATGATGTATAACATTTTGGATTAGATGATGCACTTTTGGAACATTATCTAAAATAATGGCTTCATTGAGATTGCGTTCGCCTTTTTTTTCACCATAAGATTTGCGATTGTAAGAATAATTTGTGACCAATGGTTTAAAAGGACCAGTTGCAGTGAAATAAATTGTCCCTGATCCGACAGCAGTAATGCACAAAATTCGTCTGGTAGTTTTGGATGCTAGAAGTTGCGAGAACATTTTAATAACATAATATTATTTGATATAGAAAGTATTACAATATATATACATAATCAATTTTTTGTAAGCAATCATAATATTTTTTAAACTGAAGTTCATCGATCAATACTTTAAGAGATTTATAATTTATTTTCATTGGATCATCAACATTTGCCAATATTCTCACTTCGTCCTTTAAAGTCAATGGATTTAGTTTCTTGATAAAATCTTTGATCGTAACTTCGGGATAATATTGTAATCCTAAGAAAAGTAGACTGTTATAAATATCGTAATTGTCCGAAAAGAAAGAAACTATTGTGGCAAATCTTTCAAAATTTGTTGTTGTTGGTAATGCATGCATACCCAATTCCAAATGACATTCTACTAATAAGTATCCAATAACATCCAAATGAGAATTGTCATTGAACGCAATTTCGAGGCAATTTCGTCCCTGAAAATTTATTTGTTTTGTGTCCATTTTCTTTTCTTCAACTAGATACTTAACTACATCCAGATTATTGTTATGACAAGCAAACATCAAACAATTTTCACCAAATTCACATAAATGATTTAGATTCATGTTGCATTTTTCTACTAAATATTTTACTACTTCTAGATTGTTATTCCAACATGCTCCTATTAAAGAATTTTGACGAAGAATATTAGTATAATTGACATCAAAACCACATGTTTCAATAAAATATTTAATAGTTTCCAAAGAGTTTCCACAACATGTTAATATC
>Ga0207143_1023_pt1 | contig 36714 bp, 23 predicted proteins | sample Alteio_BWMinHeat_3_FD_153566 | JGI IMG/M metagenome (GOLD analysis project Ga0207143, IMG submission 153566) | Enriched cells from forest soil in Barre Woods Harvard Forest LTER site, Petersham, Massachusetts, United States -... | ecosystem: Environmental > Terrestrial > Soil > Temperate forest >... | reverse complement strand
GTAAGCACTTGCTAAACTAATGAGTGCTAAACAAAAAACGAGGATTATTTTTTTCACCTTATGCCTCTTACTAAAAACATACTTTAGAGAGCTTACAAAGTTTTGTTACGAAATGCTAGCTTGAGATACTTGTAATAAGTAGCATGAGCATTGTAAAGTGAAATGATCAAACCCTCCTTGCCACCTAGAAATCCTCTCTTGAAAATATAGCTCCGTAAAAAAGCTGTGCATCCGTGAACTAGTGCCTTGCCCAATGATGAATTCTTACCCGCATTTTGCTCGGCAAAAAGTGTAGAATAAAGTTGCATCTTTTGTAGAAAGCTTTCGATTGAACGATAGGGGGTATGGCTTAATTTTCCTTTTAAAGCAATTACACGCAATTGGTCAGCTAGTACCTTCTCATGAACTTCATCATCAGTAAACGCAGTCACTTCACGATTATAGAGTCTAATTACAGGGTCTGGATACCATCCCGAACAGCATTTCATCCATTTATCATTGAAATAGTTATGTCGGTTCAAAGAATAAACTGTCCCGTTTTCTAAAGAGAGAGAGAGTATTTCTTCTGCAAGTTCAGCAGATAGAACCTCATCGCTATCGATCGATAAAATCCATTTGTGTGACGCAAGTGACGAAGCTCGATTGTGCGTTTTTCCAAAGCCCATGAATTTTTCTTCTATAAGGCGGACATTGGCAAAAGAGCGAGCGATCTCTTTTGTGTCATCGATAGATCCCGTATCCATAACGATGACTTCGGGAAAGCGCTGGACACCCTCGAGGGTTTTACCCAAAGTATCGGCGGAATTTTTTGTAAGGATAGTAACTGTGATCATAACAACGAGGTCAATTGGTCGAAGTCAATGTTTTCTTCGACAAGAGTTACCGCTTCCTTAATTTTTTCGATATCTTCTTGTCGAATTTTAGCCGTGAACGAGGTGATTTTTTTCATGGCTATATAGCTGCCAACAGGCGCGTAGAGCATAGGGATGTCAGCCTCATTGAGTTTTTGGATAAGCTCGGGCCGAGGAGGGTGTTCTCCAGTCAAAATCATGCCCGCTTCGAGATCAGCAGAGGGATTATGAGCACGAAAAGATCTGTATTTAGCAAGTGTCGCAAAAATAATATCTTCGCGAATCGCAGGAGTAATAATAAGTTGACTGGGTCCTAATAACTCCTGAAAATCTTCAGCAGAGGTAGCGACTAGGCGAATAGTGCGGAAATGGCGCATGTGGTGGCGTTTACCAGAAAGAAGAGTTGTATCGAATAGGGCTTCAAAATCTTGCATAGAAGGATTACTTAAAAAAGCGTCATAAGGAATACACCCCAAAAGAGGGATATTCCATCGAGATAAGGCTTTTTTCATGTATGTTTCGATCATCTCTCGCTTTTCAGGTAGAACACGATTAAGAATAATACCAGCAACTTTTGCCCCTGTTTGCTGGCAAAGTATCCAATTCAGCGCAAGTTCATCAAATGAAGAACCAAGGCCCCCTGAGGCGACAATGATGATAGGTATGTTGAGCAGAGCAGCGGCCTGAGCGTTGTTAAGGTTGACAATAGAACCTACGCCGCAATGACCTGTGCCTTCTACGATGGTAATATCATTACTATCTGCAATATCACGATAGGCCTTTGTAATCTTTTCCAGCATCGCTTCATGCTCGATTTTTCCATCGAGATAGTCGCGTGTAAAACCCTGCGGAAAAAGTACGGGGCTCATGCATTCTTCGGAACTTTTTAAATGGAAATACTCTTTGAACAGCACGACATCTTTGTCAACATGCAAGCCTCTAGAGGTTTTGACATGTTCCTGTCCAACAGGTTTCATAAATCCGACATTCGCGAAACGTTTTTGCATGCCGGAAACCAATCCGAGGCAGATGGTAGTTTTTCCGACATGTTGGCCTGTGGCGGCGACAAAGAGGGCTTTATGAGATGTATTCATAATCTATCGGTATTCTCTAATAATAACTTAATTTTCATTCAATAGAGGAAGTAAAATCACATAATGCAGGATACCATAGCGGAGGTTATAAGGAAGGCTCCAAAATTTTTCTAGTTCTGCCCCTCCTTTTTCCAACATTTTTAAAGTGAGGGGAACCCCACGCTGATCAATTGCAGAATGGACAGACCCTCCCAGCCAGCGCGTTAAGATTTGGGAAAGTGCCTTTTTTTTATTCGGCCACGAATTCATTAAGCTGAATTTTCTATCTATTAAAGCCTCAGCTTGTCGAACTCTTTGGTGTAGTTGGTGGGAGATCAAATACGAAGTAATTTTCTTTATGGTTTCTTGTAGTTGGGGTAGAGCCTCATAATTGGGTGTCGAATCCATAAACCCCTCATTTAAAGAGAGCGCAAGGCGTTCGAATAATTCCTCCACAAACCCTTTTTGCTTAAGAGCTTCCAGAAAAATTGAAAGTAATCCATCGACCAGTTTTTCTAATTCAGGCAGGGCGTAACGGTTTTGCAATTCATTCAGCGCTTGTTGAAGGGTTGACTCCTTGAGTGCCATTCTCAAATCACGCTGAGAAGTATTTGCGCACAATTTAAGCATAAGAATTTGCTGTTGTAGACAATGCTTAAGGAAGGTTTTTTCTACACCTAGAGAGGTCACTTGGGAAAAGTCTTTATAAGAGGAGAGTTTCAGAAAAAATGTATGCAGAATATGATTGAAGCTATCGACAAAGGCACAAATAAGTGGGTGGTGAATGTGTTTGGCTAACCTTGTTGTAAGTCCATTTTGGGACTGCTTTTTCAGCTCCAGACATATGCGCGAACGCAGCACAAAAAAAAGGAAAGGAACATATGACCTAATGCCAACCATGACTTGCCGAATCAGCATCTTTGCTGGGAGTTGAATGGTTGCCGAGTATTTTTTTACGTAACTGTGAAGAAGCTCTTCAATGGATTGTAGCACCACATAGATCCCTTTAAGGGCTAATTGTGTGTAGAGGATATCCGTGCTGCAGGTAGAAGATTGCGCTACTTCGAGTTCTTTTTCGATGTGTTCTTCAAGGGTGCCAGTTATGATGTTTTCAACAGAAACTCTTTCTAAGGCGCCATACAAGACCGTGAAATACTGGAAGAGGTTGCTAAGTTTTCTCGCTGCAAAAGTCTCCTTGGAAAAAGTTCGAATTTTCAAAGTCTCTATGAAGGCTTTTCGTATTTTATCTACGCTTTTTTCTATGATGGCGGGGGCATATTTTTCACAGAAAGGAAGGATGATTTTTTTCAAAGCTATATTTTGAAAAAAAGAAGGTGGCGACTTATGCAAATATTGCTGAAGATCGCGAAAAAAGTGAGGTGATGAAAGAAGGGGGAGCTTTAAGGCTGAGACAGGAGGCGAAAGCTGTCCCACCGCTTGCAGTGCAAGCCAGCGCGCTCCACGATCTCCTAGCAAGGCACAGCGTGGCATTAAACCTTACCTCTTCGAGGCAAATGAAGAGACGAGGCTAATAGGTTAAGTAATTATAATAAAGTTTAGAGTATTAGGGGGCGTACAAAGCTATACACCCTCTCTAGTTCAAAAGTCCCAACGATAGGTAAGACGCCCATGACTGAGTAGGCTTTTTCCCTAAGTAAGGAAGAAAGAGATTGTGATGGAAAAGGCCATAACGGAAATTGTAGGGTTGTCGGCCAAATTTTACTAAGCTATCGCCTTTTGCTTTTAATGAATCATAGGCGAGTTTTTTTCCATGACGAGCAATTACTCCCTGTAAAGGGATTTTGCTGACTGCTAATTTTGGCGGAGTGAAGCTTTTATCTTTTTGCACCCAATCGCAAAATTTAAGAAAACTATTTCGGACATCGCTGAAGATATTGGTAGAACGTCTGACAGTACGGAATTTTGCTATTTGCTCTAACCGTTCTTGTGCGTCTTCTAAAATCGTTCGAATTGTCTCTTGCTCGGTTTTGCTTTTGCTAATGAGCTCTTTATCAATCATCGTTAATTCGAGGAGCCAATCTTTTTTACTTGTTGGCGAAGTTTTCATTCTAACGAGTAATTGATTGAGTCTAGCTTTACGATCTTTAGAACAGGGAAGTTTTGTAATATAAGCCTGTAGCTCTGCTAAAAGAGATGTTCCACTCGTAAGAGTACGATTGGCAAACCAACGATTAAATAAGCTGTTGTCGTTATTTTTCAGTTTTTCTCGAATCAGTTTCATTCCCTGTGCAATTTCAGCGTCGGCTGCCGTGTGTGCTTGGGCTTTTTCCAGATGTTCCTCTAATTTTGTGGCAATAACCTCTATCGCACTATGCGCTTTTAACTGACGAACAAGAGTAAGCGAATTGTCGAGATGAGGCATGACTCTAGTCGTTAGGCGATAATGGTCAGAAGCAGTTTGAGGAAGCATTCTTCTTATTAGCTCAAACTCTTTAGATAATTTAGCAATAAAGGGCTTAAGCTCTTTACCAAATTCCTTATGCAGCTTTTCTACTTGTAAATTTAGACTTGGCCGCACAAGCTCTTTTAGTTTCTCATCGAGTTCTTTACAGGCTTTAAGAAGTTTAGGTCGAGCCTCACTAATATCTTCCGCATCTTCTATTCGACGCTTTAATTCGTCCATTTTTACCAGAGCATCTCGTGGTACTTGCAAGGCTTTAGTAAGACCTTCCTGTGTACTTTCATTCTCTTCTTCTAGAAGAGAGTCAAGCTGATTTTCAAATTGATCGACTATCGAGAGGCAGATCTCTTGCATCTCTTTTGTGTACCCAGCTGCAATGGCCATTTCGTTTTTGCGGTCAAAATCGAGGCCATTTCTTAAGCTTTTTTCAAGAACGAGATTGATAATAGTGTGACACAGGCGTTGTATTCCATCTTCAGTAGCTTTCATGACCTGTTTAGGAACAGTTGCGTTAGGCTGGTAAATGTTATTGAGTACAGATACCAAATCGCAAAGTAAACTTTGCATTTTTCCTTTTTCGAAAATTGTTTGGAATCCAGCACCTAGAACTTCCATCAAACCTTCTGCTAGACGCGTATTGAGTTTGTTATCTAGACTTTCACTTAGCTCCGACCAAAAGGGCTTGTTACCGAGTAGTTTTCTGAGATCGGTAGGTGATCCGCATTCACTCTTAGGAAGAAGATTGAAGGCTTCTCTAATAAAAGTGAGTAAATGTTGCTGTTGGATCTTCGTCATATTCTTAAGACTAGATTTTTGCGTATCTACTACTTCGACATCGTCACCAGGAATCAGTCCATTGTGTTTTTGCAACGTCATTAAGACGTCCTTTAACCAGTTGTAGATCACACAATTTAGACCATGAATGTAGCTTTCCATGTGTAAGGGGTCTGATGTCTGGTCAAGCATAGATTCTATGGACTTCCCTCCACCTAATAGCCATTTAACGATAAAGGTGGGGACCCAATCGGGTTTGATAAATTGTTCTATCGCTTTTGAAGCTACTCGATCATAAAGTTGCGAGGGAGTGAGGTTCCCGTTTACCGCTCGCAGGCTCAATTGTTTGTTCAGTTCATGGTTTATGGTGCCTGTGGTCACCTTTTCTTTGGCAACTCTTTCAAAAGCGCTATGTAAGATGGCAAAATATCCCGATGTGTTTTGGATGACTTCGTAGCTGAATTGGGACGCAGTATCAATGTTGTTTTTTTCAATGAAGACCTTCGACCAATTAATAAATTTCCCCATTGCACGTTGTAAGCTTTTTTTAGCCAGCCAAAGACTAATAGGGAATGTGACATGTTTTACCCAAAAAAGTGACCATCCATTTACGCCTTGTCTTTCTAGGGACGCCATGAGTAAACTCTTGATCCTCTCATCCTCGTGTTCAGGTCCAGCCGCTTCAGCTTCAAGGATCATCTCGGTATAGTAGCTCAGTTCCTTGGGTCCAAGGCCAAGCGAAGATTCCTGAATATACTTAAGAGGAAGTAGAAAACGCGTGTATTTAACGAAACGATCTTTCTCATTCTCGATCTGTGTTTCTATAGGAACACGAGTATCACGTCCTGAACGAAGATTAAAGTTTAGTACTTTATCGATCTGATCTAATGTTTCTATGAAGTAGTGGTCGGTTGCTTCGGATGGTCTACTTAATACCCCAAAGTAGACAAGAGCTTCGCTTACAGTTTCTCCAGCTTTGTCAAAAGTGCCTTTTGTAGCCGATTCTTTAAGAGCAGCTAATACGGGTTGTAATTGCCCAATTTTTTCTGCCTGCTCTTGAGGATTTAGTTTGGCAATATACTTTTGAAGATGCGAGTGAAGCGCTTTCGAACCATTTTTAATGGCATACTGAGGAATTACTGAAACACCTTTTTTCTTTATTTCTCTATAAAATTGATTGCCTTTTTTCAAAAGAGAAGCAATTGCTCCTAAGGCGCCTTGAGTAGGCGCTTGGGTTTCTTTTCTACTGCTGCGTTGTCCGGTAATTGTTTCGTAGCCATAGCTTGCAATCGATCCCCAGCTATTTCGACCATGTCTTTCTGCCGACCCAGGAGCTGAAGACGAGGCAAGTTTTTCTTTTTTGGGTCGCTTGCTGCCTCCAGAAGAAGGGTTTGCTACGGTCACGGACCGGCCAGACAGGGAGGGAGGAAGACTTATCAGAGAAGGAGGAGGATTGGCTGATTCTCCTGCCGGTACTGGACTCGATCTTCTTCTTGAGGAAGCAGGGGAGTCGGGAGAGGCGGCGGTGCTCGGTGGTGGGGATGGAGGAGGATCATCGGGTGGATTAGGAGGACCGCCTCGAGGTGGCCGCGCTGGAGGTCGTGGTAGGCTTCCACTAGAAGGGCCGGGCACGCTCGCTGTAAGGCGAGCTGGAAGTTGTGTAAGTGAGGGATTCGTAGGCGTTCGTTCTAACAACCCATGCTCTTCAAGAGATCTTTGACTTGCCTTTTGTGCTTTTTGCGCGTAAGAGCGCGCGTTTTTTTGAATATCCGAAGCAAGAGAGCCTGTAAATCCCGCGCTAGAGACAAGCGCATCCGCTGCTTTTCCTGCAAAATTGGCAATGGCTCCATCGGTTGTACTAGAGATACCCTGTCCTAGAGATTCAAGTGTTCCTAAAATTTTTGCCGCTTTTTTACGAAATCCTTTATCGATTACTTCTGGAATGTGTTGGAAATGCTTTTGTGCTTCTGCGACAGTAAAAGATTGCTTACGCGTTAGCGTTTTTCGTTTTATAGAACGTAATTCATTATAGCGGTTCGTGTAAAAAGCATGTTCTTCTTCTTTGAGACTACGAAGGTAATAATACAAGCGATTTTGAAGAATATGCACATCCAACGAGAGGGGAGATTGTTTTGTCCCAAATAGGGATCTTCCAAGGGAAGGGAGTAGCCCTGATGGGGCTGAAGGCAAAACGCGACATAGCTCATTCAACATCTTTAGCGATGGAGAGCTAGTGGGTGTGGAGGTAAAGTGGAAGCGGCGGCTACTAGGATTGCAGGATCCATGAGCCCTCTCTTGAAGTATTTGAATGAGAGTCATGCGAAAAGCGATTAGTTTTTCAGCAGTGTCTAAGTCAATATGGCAATTGCTCGCAAGAGACTCACTATTTTCACGACTCTTAGTCATAAGGGCGGCTATAATCGCATAAAGTCTTCGGACAGAATCTATTATTGGACCCGCTTCAGGTTGTTTAAGGGCGTTTTGTAAGTCGGATAAATCGCGTGCGAGCTGTTGCACTTCAGCCGGGTAGCTCGAGGGGCGGAGGCTACTTGGAGGGATGGCTCCTGGTGTTACTAGCCCTACTGTATGGTCAAAAACGTGTTTTCTAAGAGGACCTTCGGGTAAGCCTAAACGAGAATCTACCTTCGAAAAAGCCGATGATGTGACTGTTTCTGCTACTCGTCGATCTTCTTCAGTTAGGGTATCGGTACCTGTAATACGATCGAAAACTGCACTGGCCAACACTCCCGCTTTTTGCAGTGTGCTAGGAGCTGTCGGAGGTGCTGCAGATGGAGTAGGGGAAACTGTTCTTTGAGGAGCTCTTGCAGGGGAAGGAGGAGAAATAGGTGCTGATGCTGTCGCAGCGATAACAGGCGGAGGGGGTGTTGTTAATGCTGCAAAAGCTTGTCTCTGATCACCCGGTGGGGCTATCCTGCGAATGACACGTCCCACAGTTTGCTTATAAATTTCATCCTTAAGTCCCCCAGAAGGAATAGAGGATGTCGCTTTTCTAAAGCCGGCATCCATTCTTTCTTCTAATCGTCGAAAACTAGTAGGTGACAGCGTTTTTTTGCCTTTATAACCGTCGTAAACAACCGCCCCTAAAGTTCCTAGTAAACTAGGATTGGTCGGCGTTGTTTCCGGAGCTGGGAGGGTAGTGTGAGAGGAGGGTGTAGGAGACGTAGCTGCTTGAGAAGAGGAAGAGGAGGTGCTAGCAACAGATGACAAAGCTAATGGTATTGGAGGGTATGCTGGAGGTGGAACTTGTTGGCTCGTCAAAGCGGCAAAAGCTACTCTTTGATCGCGAGGTAAAGCTTTGCTTGGAAGGATTCTTCCTATAGTTTGTTTATGCAGTTCTGTCTTAAGTCCACACTCGGGAAGATAAGGAGAGGTTACTCGGTTAAAACTTGCATCCAGTACCCTTCTTACTTGGTCGACGTTCTCGCGCGGTACACTCTCTTTTTCTTTAAGACGATCATAAATAATCCCTACAAAGGAGCCTATCCAATTCGGGGATGATTTAGGTGCTATAGGAGGAGATTCGGTAGAAGGTGCTGCGGGTGGGACCGTTCCGCTTCTTAAAGTAGCAGGAAGGGGAGCGAGAATGGGAGCTGAGGGCTGCTCTTGTGGGGCTAAAGGATGAGGTGGTAGAGGCTCTTGGGGTGGCGGAATCAGGCGTAATTGTTCTAGCTTGTCAAAAACTGCTTTTCGTAGTCGATCTTCCGTTGTATGCATAGCCCCACCAACCTCTTTTCCAAGGTCTCCGGGCAGATGCACTGTCATAGAGCTACTAGCTGCAGCTATTAAATTTCCTAAGCCTCCCCGTGAATAAAGTAATGCACTTGGACTCTCGCAGGTTTCAAAGGCGGTTAAGACTACAGCTGCGGCTTGACGATCAACATCGTGAATAACAGGTTGTCCCCTAATAATTTTAAGACAAAGAAGAACATTTCCACGCGCAGCAGCCTTAGCAGAACTAGTGCTGGAACCCTCTCGTTCTAGCTTTTCCATCTCCAAGATTTTGGCCTCATAATAGGGTCTTTCTGCATCTTGGAGACTAACGAGATAATGGTACTTAAGCCGCTGAAGAAAATTCTGGGATAGGGGTGAAGGAGAGTAATCCCCAAGTCCCTTTTTCAGTGCCTGAGGGATAAGAGGCATAGCATCGATATCCGCTTGATGCCAAGCGGTAATAATGTTCAGTACATCTTCCAATGCTTGTAATGTGCTAGTCGGTTTAGGAAGGGTAGAAAAACAAAATCGAACATGAGAAGGATTACAGGTTCCCTTGTCGTAATCGCGAATTGTCCTCGAAAGAAAGCCGCGTAAATCGACAAGCTTTTTAACAATAGGATGAGATGTTTGATAGTGAGCAGCAATACTTTTTCGATCTCTAGAGTCAATCTTAGGACGGATTGCACCTGCAAATTCAAAAGAAGTGTTGAGTAAGGCATAGGCTTGACGTACTGCTTCAAGGGTGCGGTCAGCATCTCGGTTTGAAACTACTACTTTAATTGCTTGTAAGCTTTTGGCAATATGCTGGAATTCAAGGGGGCATACAGCTTCTTGACTCTTTTTTCCGACTTCTGAAGGAGGTCGTGTGGGAGTAGGAGGCGCAAGAGGTGACTGGCCTTGGCCGACAATCATTCTATGAACGGCGCCATGTCCTGAATCCACAATCCCGGCAACTAGCTGACGCGCTCGGTCAAGCACAGGGCCTTCAGGTACACCTAGAACTCTCTGATTGAGCTGATCCAACATTCCAAAAGCAACTGCTCCCAGTAAACCTCTTGAAGCTGGCGCATGAGAAATTTGTTCTCGGTCGATTCGGCGTCGAGTATGTAAGCTTGTATGGTAATCCAAAGCAGCCAAAACTCGAGAGGCCTCTTCGGGTGAAGGAGGAGTCCTACTTGTTAAAACAGCTAGCGCTTCTCCTCTTGCCTGCACAAGGTTTTTATCTGCATCATCCCAACTATTTTGCGTTTTTCGTATAGAGTCGGCGATTGTAGCATACATATCGCAGCATTCTTCTTTGCTTCGATGAATAAGATCCTGGTACATAATGCGCTGAATTAAGGCTTCCGGGAGTTGGTTATCTGTGCCTTTCGATCCAGCGGCTTTACTAACCCATTCTTTTGCTTGCTGTTTATGCTGGCTTTCGCGTTCTATCCAACCTTTAATAATGGTTTGGAGAGCTGCTGCTTCTTCCATGAGAGGGGAATTTGCACCGGCAACCCCTGTACCTGTACGAAAGGAAAAATGAGGATTGCTCGGATCGCAGCTTCCGCTGGCTTCAGTTGCAAGGGCTTGTTGAAGGAAGGTGTTAAGTGTAAGCAATTGTTCGGCAAAAGCAGTTGGTATTTCCTTTTTATATTTGGCCACAATGGCTGCAGGGTCTGATCCTGCAAGATCGAGTATCCCTTGAAGCAAGATAAAAGCGCGTCTTGCTCGTAGGAAGATTTCCCGAGGATCTCCCCCCTTAACGGCTCGATCTAGTTGTGTCAATTCTTCAGAAAGAGTCCGAAATTCAACATAACAATCCTTAGCGGTTATATGGGATAGCTCTATATGGCTATGGGTTACAGTGCGGCCTGTTTTTGCCAGTAAGAGGCTTTGTAAACTTTTGCTCAAAGGTTCAAGATAACTGCGCATTTCTTCGCGCTGCGCGAAACTGGCACTACCATCTAAAGGGAATCTTTCAAAAGGACAGGCTATTAGTTGTGAGCGGAGCGTATCACGGAGGGGATCGGGAAGTGAAAGAAGGGGAAGCTGTGTTAACAATTCTTGAACTCTTTCTACAAGCGATCGATCGATAGGGCCAGGAAGTGCTCCCACGGTAGCGCATGCTGCTCCAAGAGTCTGTACAGCTTCAAATGCACGGACAACAGGGGCTAAAGAAGGAGCACTATATGTTAGGGGTGCTTCGCCTAGAGTATCTTTTTTCCATTTATTTAAGAGATGGCCTAATTTTTTTAGCTTAGAAAATAGTTCAGGCTTTTGTACTTCTTCGGCATCGAAAGAGGCCAATTCGAGTTGCTGGGAAAAGCTATAAAGATCAAAGCGTTCCGCAGCCGATAAGATAGACTCTTTTCTGGCCAAAGCAAGAAACTTCTTAATGGCAATAGCTGCTTCTCCAGCTGTAAGCTGAAGAGCCTGCAGAGAGGTGTTGTAATCGGCTGAATCGCGGCTTGCTCCAGCATGCGCTGCTAAAAGGTCTCTAGCTGTTGAAAGCTTCTGTACTGCATCTGCAGCCTCTCTAGCCTCGGAGGTAGGCGTGTACTTTAAATTCCGCTCTACCTTGTGGTACAAAGAGCGTCCAAAGTCTAAAAGATTGAGGTTAATAGAAGAGTCGTGCGGTTTTACGATCAAACGGCCGCTATGTTGCCTTGCAATTTTGAGGAGGAATTCCTGCATAGCTGCTGCACTATCTAAAGCTCTCATGAATAGATCAGAGTCTCCAACAGTAGCTTCAGTAACTGGTTGCATCAATCGGATGGCCATTTGTAGATTCATTTCATCATCAGCAGATAAGGAAATCCATTGGGGAATGGCAAGATGGAGAAGGCGAATGTTTTCAAGCGCTTGCTGCAGACGGCGGAATGCTGTACGTACATCCGGAATCTTAATAGCGAGTAATGCTGCTTGTCTTCCGGTGTTAGAAGTTAATAAGGCAGCAATGATATCCAGAGGTTGTTGGATTTCTGGAGGGGCGGTCTTTCGAGCTGGAGTGGATAGACGTTGCCAAAGACCCCCTGTGCTCCACTTCGTGACAAAAGAATGTGCATGATTCAATGAAGAAATAAGAGCAGCCCTTTCCCTCAAAATGGCGTCAGATAATTCAGCTGGACGGAGTGTTTGCAGTCTCATGAGTAAACCACTCAGTTCTAGTAAAGGCTGCATTTGCGTAGTATCAAATGCAGCTCCTGCATCTCGTGTGTGAGCGTCGATCAAGGAGTGAATTTCATGGGCAGATTCTCGGATCAGATGAAGAGAAGCCTGTGTTGTAGCTTCATCTTTTGAAAAGAGATTGTCTATAATGTTTGTACGCAAGCCGTCAATTAATCGTGTGCAGCGTTCCATGATCGGACGATAGGCGGGGAGATAACTAAGATTTTGGAAGAGATTGACCGTTTTGCGCTTTAAGAAAGCACCCCTTCCCTCTGAATAAGAAGTCGCTATTTCAAACCCTTTGTAAAAAGCTGTCCAGAGCTCTTGAAGTTGCGCTTCTGTTGTCTCCGGATTTTCTACGCTGCTGAAATTAGGGGTTATTAAGGCACGTCTACACAGGCGTAGGCTTTCTTGGTCGGCGGCAGATAAACTATATTGATCGCCTTGTAAAGTAATATGATTCAATAGCCCTTCAAGTCTTGCTACCAACTCTATACGATCATCTTTTAACCTTTCAGAAAGAGAGGCTATTTGTCCTCGCAATTCTTCTGTCGAGGCGCCCTCTTTTTGGGCAGCTTTGAATTCAAGAAGTTTTTTAATAAATTCAGTTAAGCGTGGTTCGAAATCCCGTAAAGCGGTGGCTGCCTGTCGTAAATGAAGCGTAGGGGGCTTGGATAGTTTTTTTTGAACTGCTTCTTGAGCAGGTGTGGATAATAGGCCTACGGTGTGGTCCCATGTCCAAGCACGAACTCTAGCAGCTAATCCTGGCTGGCCTTGAGGCCTAGCTGCTGCTTCTGGTACAGCTACTGCTGCGGCAGCCGCTGGAGGAAGGGGGGGGGGAGAAGCGGATCGCTCTCCTGATGAACCTATTGCAGCCATATTAATTTTATTCTTTGATTATATTTTTATTCATACAGATTCTAACACATTAATAAGTATAGATCAATTCTAAGAGATAATTACGTTTATAAATCATCATATTTAATTAATTATAATCAATATAATCGATGTTTTTATTGTAACTATGTAAAGGAAAAATATATCTATATAAAAATTAAAAATTTCATCAAGATATATTAGTAAAAATTCCATTCCTCATCTACCAAAAAAAGCTTAGATCGGTTTGAAAAATTGCTTACTTTACTGTTCAAAGAAATATTCTGGTCGTAAAAAAAAAACTGCGATATGAAAGAGGGTTATCGCATTCAAAGCGAATCTTCTTGAAGGTCCTAATATGCTCAAATGTATTTTACTTTCAGATGTAGCAAAACCTCTGAACGAAAATATGTTTTTACTTTGTGCGGAAAAACACTCATGAGATCTCTACGTTCTTTTCTCCTTATCGCAGGTACATTAGCGAGTTCTTCACAGCTCCTCGCTCTATGCAAAACTTATCCTTTTCCAAATGGAGAATTGGGACTTGAGGGCTTATATGTACAAAGAAGGGGTATTCGTAAAGAAAATTTGATCAAACCTCAATGTCCTTGTCGCAGCCCATTAACCACGGCCAACACTGTTCATGATCAGAACGGGGAGCCTGGAGTAAGGGGTTTTTTGCGATATATGCCCAGCAAAAAGCGAACTGTTGAAGGAAGCTTAACATGGGTGAATAAGTTTCAATCTTTTGTACATCGCTATTCGCCCACAAGTAGCTATAGTTATCCTTTCCCTTCAGGATACGCGCAAGACTTTACCAATGCTCAGGTGGTTAAAGCCCGTTATACATCGCAATTTTGGGAGGGGGAGGCAAATTACTGGGGGCACTTTACACCAAGAAATGTCGATTATTTTTCTGTCTCAGGAGTAATCGGTCTTAGAGGGATGTACATAGGAGAGCATTTTCATCTCTATTACACGAAGTTAGTCAACACGAGTAGCTATCGCTCTTCAAGCCTCAATCGATTAGTAGGTGTTCAAATAGGCGGTAATATCCAATGGAACCCTACTTGCCACTGGACATGGGAATTTCAAGCTAAAACAGGAATTTTAGCTGATTTTGCAAGACAACGTTTGCGGCTTACAGATGTGAATAATACGGTGCTATTAAAAAGCTTTCATCCTCATAAGACTTTTGCTTCTTATTTTCTTGAAGGCAATATGAACTTATATTATCGCTTCCGGCCTACTATTTCTATAGATGCAGGCTATCGTCTGCTTGGACTTTGGAACGTCGCGCTTGCGCCTATGCAACTTACGGCTCAAACACATCCCGATTCTGGGAATACAGTTGATGATAGTGGAAAATACTATCTACACATTGTTTCTTTGGGATTGAATTTTGACTTCTAGGCTCAAATTCAATTTAGCGCGAAAAAAAAGAGGAAAATAGAAAGAAAAATGCCGGAGATTTTTCGGAGCTTAGAGAAGATTTCCTTAAGGCTGCTACCTTCCGGTCCTGACCTGATTCGGAATTTCCCCACCTCGCGAGATCCCCGGCAAAAAAGCATTATAGCATGAGGGTCTTTTTCTCGGACTATTCATTTTGAGATAGTGAACGTATTTTTTTCATTTCTACCTGCGGGTAAAAATGGGAGAGGATTTTACCCACGCTTGTCCCTTTCTCGGCCATTATATGTGCGCTGTACAAGCAAAGGCCTACTCCATGGCCTTTTCCCCAGCCTTTAAAAATTACTTTGTCATCTTTGATCGACACTGCAAAATCATTGCTGCGCAGCTTTTCTGCTCCGAGAAATTGCTGAAGGGCGAAGAAATCTACATTTTTGGAGATGATCCCATCGGTCAATTGCACTGCATAGACTTTCTCCGACTCCTGATCGAGATAGGGATGGATAGCTGTTAATTTATTGAAACCAAATGCTTTCGCTAATTCATTTCCAGCTATAGAGGTTGTCCACGTATGTTTAGGTCTCTCTCTCGCCGCTAAAGGGGCCGATACACCAGAAGGGGTGAGCACTTGTTTACGGAAGATATGGGAGTAATTGGCTGTACGACCGGCACTGTCTTCTGTCCAAGTTGAAGCAAAAGGGTGGCTCCGATAGGTCATGACAATATGTCTTGTATTTTCAATCGCGCGGTCAATCGCAATATTTTGCAGCGCCATTCCATGGCCAAAATACTTCGCTTCTTCTGCTGTGACATGCCAATGCGCTTGGGGATTACGCTGGGCGAGGTAATAGGCGTTTGTTCGCGCAATCACGGCAATTGCTTCCAATAATCTCTCTTCGCTTTGCAAAGGCACTTGAGAGGAAAGGGTCGATTTCAAATAGCTTTCGATGTCTATTTCATTGATGATGGCGATTTGTCCGTTAAGATTATAAACATCCAAACAGCCACGATATTCGATACCGTTGACTAAAGTTGTCGTCTCATTATTGACGGGTACAATGCGTATCTGATGGATACTTGGCAATCGGTCACCCCAACAAATTCCCGATCCATCTGCAATGATTGCAGCGCGTTTGCCGAAAAAGCCCGAATCGAGAATTAAATGTGAAATCGGGTCAAAAAGTTCGTAACGGCCTTTAACTTCTAAAATCGCTCCTTCCGCACAGTCTGCAATACGAATTTTTAAAGTCGTAGGTTTGTCATTAGCGGAAATATCGGATTTGTTCGTACCTGAAAGGGCAAAACAGTTATCCGCATGAACAAATGTCATCATAGGCAAGGAAGAGAAGGCAAGTAGAGCACTAGCAACTAGAATTCTCATATTTTTTCTCCATCTTGGGGCATGGCAATCTTTAAATGTTCATAGGCAAGACGGGAGGCATAGCGGCCTCGCGTTGTGCGCTTAAGAAAGCCTTGCAGAATTAAAAAAGGTTCATATACCTCGGCTAATGTGCCAGGTTCTTCTCCGACAGCTAACGCTAATGTATTGAGCCCGACAGGTCCGCCATCGTAATGCTCGATTAGAACGGTGAGAATTTTTTTATCTAACTCATCAAGGCCACGTTCATCTATCGCCAGCATCTCAAGGGCTTTACATGCAAGGGGGCCGTCAATTTTTGTTTGACCGTTGATCTGTGCAAAGTCGCGTACCCAACGCAAAAGATTATTGGCAATACGCGGCGTTCCGCGAGATCTGCTTGCGATTTGTAAAGCTCCTGCTTCGTCAATTTCTATGTGCAAAAGATGAGCGGACCGAATAATGATAGAAACGAGCAGTTTTGGATCGTAGTAGTCGAGACGGCCTGTAAAAACAAAACGAGATCGCATAGGAGCACTAATAAGCCCCGCACGTGTAGTTGCAGCTACAAGAGTAAAATGCTGCAGCTTTACTTGTACGCTTCTAGCGGCAGGACCTGAATCAATCAAAATATCAAGTTTGAAATCCTCAACTGCGGGGTAGAGGTATTCTTCAATAGCCCTGTTTAATCGATGAACCTCATCGATAAAAAGAATATCGCCCTTTTTTAAATTTGTGAGAATACCCGCTAGATCGCCCGGCTTTTCCAAGACAGGTCCTGAGGTCACGACGAGTTGTGTCCCCATCGATTTTGCCATGATACCGGCAAGGGTGGTTTTGCCAAGTCCAGGAGGTCCATAAAATAGACAGTGACCTAAAGGCTCTCCGCGCATTTTAGCGGCACCGATCAAGACTTCTAATCTTTGGCGGATGAGTTCTTGTCCTACAAAATCGGAAAGTGTTTGCGGACGTAGTGTTGTTTCGAAACTATTATCGGGTTTTGTCCAAGATGATTCGATGTATGGCGTAGACATGTTCTCTCAATGAGGACTCTAAGAGACCGTCTCCGAAGCCTTAATTTCGCAGACAGTCCTTAACCAAAACTCTAGCAGGAAAGTATTTGCAACGCTATTATGAAAACCAAAAAAACATGTAAAACCCTGATCAAGGGTAAAAGTCAGCACCGCTTAAATTTTAGTAGTGGTTCTAAAGCTAGGGAGAATTATGAGCTTGCAAGCAGATCGTTGGATTCGTCAGATGGCGGAAGAAGAAGGCATGATCGAGCCTTTTACCGATGAACAAGTCCGGTATGTAGAGGGAGAGAAAGTCATTAGTTTTGGACTCTCAAGTTATGGTTACGATTTGCGCGTTGCTCGAGAATTTAAGGTTTTCACAAACGTATACAATTCTGTCATAGATCCGAAGAATTTTAATGAGAATGCATTTGTCCACATTGAAGCCGACACTTGTATTATTCCTCCCAATTCTTTTGCACTTGCTCGAAGTGTCGAATACTTTCGCATTCCCCGCGATGTTCTTACTCTCTGTGTGGGGAAATCTACCTATGCTCGTTGTGGGATTATTGTTAACGTGACCCCTTTTGAACCTGAATGGGAAGGTCATGTTACTTTAGAGATTTCTAATACGACACCTTTGCCTGCTAAGATCTATGCCAACGAAGGACTTGCACAGGTTCTCTTTTACCGAGGTGCAGAAGCCTGCGAAACGACCTATGCCGACCGTGGTGGCAAGTATATGAAGCAGCGCGAAATTACTCTACCCGTCGCTTAAAAAAGAGTGTAAATCTTAATTTTTAAATACCCTCTTGAATTTAGCTCTCTAATTAGGACCCAGGAAAGGCGTGGAAGAACATTCTTTGTTTGAACGAGTCGAAAAGCAAGAACAAGTGGCAAAAAATTTTGGTTTTTATTGGCAAAATTTATCGCAGTTGTGTCAACAGATCATAAGTGAATGTGCCGAAGTGCAAGAGGCAGTGGATAATGAAAATCCCGTGCATGTGGTAGAAGAAGTAGGCGATTTAATTCATGCTACTCTCAGTTTATCCTTCTTTTGCGGGGTAAATGGCTATGAAGCCTTATCAAAAAGCATTGAAAAGTTTCAAAAACGTTATGACGCTCTAGTTGAATTAGCGCAAGATGAAGGGAATGCCAATCTTCATGAGCAGCCTTTTGAAGTTTTAATGAGGTATTGGCAATTGGCCAAAAAGAAAACCCAATCTAATGTTTAAATGAGAAGTGTCCGTTTGCATTTAAGATTATATTATTCTCCATTCCTGCAATAGTTCGTTTTAGTCTTTCAATCTCTTAATTTATTCAATTAAACATTTTCTATTTTTCTAGTAATTTGTTTCAAAAATTAGATTTGTTATCAATTTTGGCGTAAATTCAGGCTCTTTTTTTACCCTAATGTTTTTGTAAACCATTCTGTTTAAATGTTTTTGGTCGAAGAGTGTAATGGTACTGGTCAAAAAAAAACCGAGGTTGCAGAATGAGAATTAGAGGGAGGCGCTCTTTATTGTTTGATCACTATGAAAGCTTTTCGCACTTTCAAAGCGCTTCCACAACGGCAACAACGTAGTGGACGTATGACTTGTCATCAATACTTTTCCGTGCGCGAAAATTGGTGGGTTCTTCTTTTTTGTGCGCTTATCGCTTTATGGTATTGGCATGGGATGCGTGAAAAAGAATCCATTTATGCCGATCTACAAAATCGTCTGGGAATGATTCACAATGAGCTACAACTCGCTTCTTCCGAACAAGAAGAACTACTGCGACAGATCCATAGTCAGAGTGATCCTGCTTGGATCGAACTCGTATTGATGAAAAGGCTAGGACTTGTTCCTGAAGGACAAACCAAAGTTTATTTCGAGAAAGCGCAACCGTGACGATTTTGTTCATTCTTTTGCTTCTCGCTTTGATACTATCTGCGGCTTTTATTGCAGCATCGGAGACAGCTCTTTTTTCCCTTTCCTCTATGCAAGTAAAGGCCTATTCACAAGATAAAACCGATGTTCGTAAACATTTAGTCGCTTCACTAGTTAAACGGCCTGCAGATTTATTAGTCACTGTACTCATGTTGACGACTATCGCCAACATTCTCATTCAGAACGTTATCTCTTCTATGGTTGGAGATATGTCGGGCTGGTGGTTCAATGTAGGGGTCCCTCTCGCAATTACCTTAGTTTTTTGCGAAGTCATTCCGAAATCTATCGGTATTTCTAACAACGAACGGTTTGCCCTCTTTTCAGCCCCCTTTATTCGTGGGGCGGAGAAAATATTCGCCCCTATTCGTCGAATGCTTACTACAGCCACCCACGCGGTCGTCCCATGGGAATTTTTCTTTTTGAGGAAAGAAAAGCAGATTTCCACGGAAGAGCTTCGACATGCTTTGCAAGCTTCGCATGCAGGTGGGATATTAAACAGTCAAGAAGCCGAGCTAATCACAGGGTTTTTACAGCTGGAAGAGTCCACCTTACGAGAAGTAATGCGACCACGTGACGAGGTGCTTTCTTATGATCTCGATGACCCCATCGAAAATTTAATTCACCTTTTTGTTGATCAAGAGGTCTCCCGTATTCCCATTTGTAAAAATGGATTAGATGAGGTGATTGGTATTATGGAAGCGAATATCTATTTTCTACACAAAAGGGATATTCATTCACCTCAAGATCTACTTCCGCTTGTCGATAAACCCTTCTTTGTACCAGAAACCTTACCTGCCAGGACCTTGCTGAAACAACTCTATGACAAAAAAGAACCACTTGCCATGGTTGTCGACGAATATGGTTCGGTTACGGGTTTAATTGCTTTAGAAGATCTCGTAGAAATTGTCATAGGAGAAATCTCCGATCGACGCGATCAAAAACTGCAATATACGCGTTCAAGTGAGGACGTTATTATCGCGAGTGGTAAGCTGGAGCTGAGTGAGATCGAAGAAATTTTTGGAGTCTTCCTTCCAAGCGAAAATAATATGGTGACCGTAGGTGGGTGGCTAACAGAGCAAATTGGCGATATTCCAAAAATTGGGACGAAATTGACATCGCATGATCTTTTTTTTCATGTGCTTGCTGCAGACCCCAATCGTGTACGCCGCATCTACATACGTCGTTTAAAACCTCCCCAGTCGAAGAAAAAGTATGACTGAAACCTCGTGGCAGTTTTTCCTTTTAATGGTCTTTCTTTGTCTCGTAGCGCAGGCTTTTTTTACCATGGCTGAGATGGCGTGCGTTTCTTTCAATAAGGTCCGCTTAGAATATTATGTCAGTAAAGGGGATAAAAGAGGTATTTGGTTAAGCCGACTTATTAGTCGTCCCGCCTTGCTTTTTGGAACATCGATGTTAGGTGTCAATGGAGCCATGCTACTAGGCTCCGAATGTGCGCGTCGGTTTTATCTATCCTTGGGTTTTAGCCCCGATTGGGCCGCACTATCACAAACAGTTCTAGTAGTCGTTTTTGCCGAAATTGCGCCCATGTTTGCGGGAAGGAAGTATGCTGAGCATGGTGCGATGGTAAGCGTACCGGTTCTCTATATTTTTTCGGTCATTTTTAAACCAATTATTGTGACCTTCAATTTGCTGTGCGAATGGCTCAATAAGCTGTTTAAAGCGAATAAAGAAAGGGGATTTTATTTAAGTCGTGAAGAGCTGCAGAAAATTTTAGAAGAGCGTGAAGACGTTCCGGGAATCACACCACCTGAAGAATTCGATACGGCGGTAAAAAATATTTTCACGCTTAAGAACAAAACTGCTCGTGAACTCATGCTCCCTTTGAAGGGTTTTTTGAATGTGCCATTCTCGAGTACGGTCAGCGAGGTTCGTACGCGTTTAGCGATAGAACGAGTACCTTTTTTGACCGTTTACAACCGCACGCCCCAGAATATAGTCGCTATGGTTTATCCTCGGGATCTCTTAAGAGAAAACGACGAGAGACGCGTGCATGAACTCGCGCGTCCTCCTTGGTTCATTGTTCAAACGAATTCGATCCTAGATATCTTGAAGCAATTTCGAAGTAACAATCAAGTTGCGGCAGTTGTTCTAGACCAAACAGGACAGGCAATTGGAATTTTGACACTGGATGCGATTATTGATGAAATTTTTGGAAGGGAAGATAACTGGATCTCCTTAGCGGATCCTCATGCCTCAGTAAGTCAAATTGTTGTAGATAGGACATTTCCTGCTGACACGCAGTTATCGGAAATCAATGAGCTTTATAATATTGACCTAGCGTCGGGAACAGCGAGTGACTTAGAGGAGCTTTTTGAGGAAATTTTAGGTCATAAGCCTGCTAAAGGGGATGCGATTCGAATTGGACAATTTGAACTGAGTGTGGAAGAAGCTCCTTTAATCGGACCTAAAATGATCGCCATTTATACGGTATCATCGTGAACAAAAAGTATGGGGTTGCTGTTCGCCCTACACCTATTTTAAATACACCCCATTTTTTGCAGGTATTTCGTTGGCCTCTTCCCTTAGATAGCCAAAACTTATTGCGAGCTGTGGAAGCAGTAGCGTTTCCGGGTACAAAATTTTGTATATTGGAGGATTGTGGAGAAATTGCTAAGGTCTCGACCGCAGAGTATTCCGTAAGTCCTCAGTATGTGGATTATCGCTTTCTTCAAATTACTTCCACTTTGCCTCCTGAACGAGAGCGCTCTTTTCCTTCCTCTTCTGAGATTGTAATGTTTCTTCGAGCTTGCCTGGGTCTTCCCTATGTTTGGGGAGGAAATTGGAGTCAAGGAATTGAGGAGATGCTGGCCTATTATCCACCGAATCGCGAACTCGATCCTAGTACACGCTCTCTTTGGCAACTAAAAGGGGTTGATTGTTCGGGTCTTCTTTTTGAAGCGACACGAGGTTGTACACCCCGCAATACGTCTCAGCTTGTACATTATGGAAATCCTGTCGCAATTAGTGGATTGTGCATTGCGGAAATAGTAGCCCAACTTCAGCCTCTCGATCTTATTGTATGGGTGGGACACGTCATTATTGTCGAGGATAAGGAACATACTATTGAGAGTCGAAATCCCGAAGGTGTAATCCGTTCTTCTTTACATTTGCGATTGAAACAGATTTTGCTTGAGAGACGACCTGTTGATCATTGGATGACTACTTGGGGACCGCGTTTTGTTATCCGACGTTTCCTGTAGATATAGAAAGTGCAGGGAGATGAACGAGTCGAGTCGTTACCTCGATACAGCGATTAATTTCTTCCGGTGTTGTCATGCGACTTAAAGAAAAGCGAAGCGATGAACGTACTCTTTCATGAAGAAAACCCATGTTGAGAAGAACGCGCGAGAGTTCCATAGCTCCAGCGCTACATGCGGATCCGTGACTTACAGCAATACCGGCTTGATCGAGTTGGATTAAGAGGTTTTCGCCATCTACACCAGGAAAGCTCATATTGACTGTATTGCAAATTCTTTCACCATTTCCATTGATTAGAGCTCCAGATAAAGAAAGACCCTCTTCGAGTGTTGTACGCAACGCGAGCATCCTCTTACTGGCCTCAGGAAGCACAAGGGGAATTTCTTCAATAGCTGCCACAGTTCCTAAAATCCCTGCTAAGTTTTCCGTGCCAGCGCGCTTACCATTCTGTTGAGATCCTCCTACTAATAGCGGGAAAAACCTCATGGGTGAACGGACAATCGCAAAACCAACACCCTTTGGTCCGTGAAATTTGTGTGAGGAAAACCCAATTCCAGAAATTCCTACAGGCAAACGAAACAATTCTTTGCCGATCCAAGCAATACCATCAACAAGAAAAGGGATACCTTTTTTTTGTGCAAATTCTCCTATAGCTTCGACGGGACACTTTACCCCTGTTTCATTATTGACAGCTGCTAGAACAATAAAACGGGTTGCTGGCGAAATAGAGTTTTCAATCTGTTCAAGACTGATAAATCCTTTTTCACCTGGTGGTAAGGCGACTATTTCCCACCCTGCTGTTTTAAGGTCGGCAAGCATCAGGTCGACGCAAGAGTGCTCAATTGTAGAGGTTATAATCTGCCCTTTAGGAAGCGTATTGGCTATAGAGCGTATTAAGGTGTTCATAGCTTCTGTACCACCTGATGTGAAGATTACCTCCTGAGGGCGGCAACCTAAAAAATCCGCAATCGTTTCATGAGCGCGTAGTAATTTTTGGCGCGCTTTTTGGCCAAATGAATGAACGCTAGATGGATTAGATGCAGGTCCCGATAGCTCCTCCAGCATGGCAGTAAGGGCTTTTGGGGATAAGGCCGTTGTGGCGTTATTATCTAAGTAAATTTTGTCCATAGGAGATCTATGATAGCAAGGATACCCGAGTCTATGCAAGAAGAGCAAAGTGCGGGTTATTTTAAGTCGTTCTGAGGCAGCGACTTGCAACTTGATTTAGCTTAGGATTTTAACTGCGATAACGGTGATATTATCATGTCCACCCTCGTTTTTAGCAGCATTCACCAAAGAATGGCAGAGAAGCGGAAGGGCAGTTTGTTGAACAATATGTGAGGTGATTTCTGCATCCGACACAAGGTCAGTAAGGCCATCACTACATAATAAATAAAGATCACCTGGCAAGAAATCGGTAATACCCGTTTGGGGATTCACAAATAGGGAAGTTCCTATAGCCCGCGTTAATTTATTTTTAGCACGAGGGTCGTAGGGAAATTCTTTACGTAGAGAGTGATCATGGGAAAGTTGCTCTAAGGTTTGCCTAAAGCGATAGATGCGGCTATCTCCGACGTGAGCGTAAAGTATTTTTTGATCATGTAAAAAGAGACAGGAAAGTGTCGTGCCCATGCCAGACCAATCCCTGTAGGAAGAGGCCATTTGGTAAACATGGCTATTTACTTCCTGAATCGTGTCGGCCAATTTCTTCAGAAGATGATCAGTTGAGGGTTTTTCAAGAGCGATAAGGCTATCAAAAAATTGCGCATAGAGATGCTCAACAGCGAGTTGTGCGGCTATTTCACCAGCCTGATGCCCGCCCATGCCATCGGCTAAAGCATAGAAATTTGTATCGTTATGGGCGATAAAGACATCCTCATTGTTTAGTCTTTTTAAACCTATATCGGATAGTCCCCAGCTTTCAACTGTACATCGAGGTCTCATGGGCATGTACTTGTATCGGGTTGAAAAATTTTTCCTGCAAATAGGATCGTTTGGGTTTGTCGATCCATTAAGAAAAAATAAAAAGGATGATCTGCGGCAAAGAGAACGGGGGGTTTTGTCTCCTGTACAGCTTTAGCATTGATAATGGCACTTGTCGCTGCTGCAGCTTCCACTCCATATTCATTTAGAGAAAAATAGGCCTCGTGAATCATCTTACTTAAAAAAAGGTCATGCATTCCGTTTATACCCGAGAAATCTGCCTTATCGTTGAAGGCATCTGTCATACCCATTTGGGTCAATAATGAATTCAAATCGAATCTTTTTTTCATGCAGAAACGCGGTATTTGTACATTCACCTTGGTGGGCTCCATTTTATTGGCCCAATCCCTAAATAGAGCAGGTGTAAATTGTTGTTCAAGAGGCTGGAGATCAGTAGCTGATTTAGGTAATACAAGTAGGCAGTTGATGTGCGGATCTTGGAGATCGCATGTTTGAAAAGGAAGCGAAAGAATTTGAGCTAGATCGTTTTCAAAATAGGAAAAAGTGTCGGTGAGGTGCATCATGGGTACTTGGATATCACGCTCATCGGTGATATGAAAGGGCTCTTGTTGGGTTGCCTTGGGGTCAAAAGGTTGAAACCATTTACCTTGAAAGTAAGCAGCATTCACTAAAATAAGTCGGGTAGATGGATTCACATCGCCGCTATAGAGAAGTTGCGGGATTTTTCCTTTAGTCTCATTGGATACCCATCCATTGATCGTCATCAAAGATTTATCGGTTTCTTTGAAATTGAGTGCGGCGATTTCAGCCTGATAATTTTTTTGAACGAGTTCTCTAAAAGAAGATAAAATAAAGGTATCTTGATCAGCAAAAAGGCCGTTAGAGCTGGAAAAGCGTAATCCACATCCTTCACGAGAAGAAGTAATTAAGGAGTTGCGTAGAGAAAAGGAGGCATGGGCTATTTCGATCGCATTTCCATGAAGGGAGAGCACTTGGCGAATTTGATCTGCAGTTTTTCCTTTAGCACCTGCGTATACCATAGATAAACAGCTGAAAATAGAGTAGGGAGCAAAAACAACATTCTCCACACTTCCGGCAGCTTTCTTTAATAACTCAAAGGAAAATGCATTACTATCTTGGGCTAAAATATCGACAGGATTGGAAGCCCCAGGTTTGATAAAATTCTCGCTAGATTTATTGGGTAGGGTTTTGTTTTCTTCATCTATGGTTGGAAGAGAAGTGGTAGCAGGGGGTGAATCAGCTTGTAGAAGAGAGTGATTTGCATTTGTCATCCACATGCACAAGCAAAGCGTAGAAATGCTGGATATCCAAGAATTTTGTCTACTGCGAAAGCTAGATTGGCCCATCACTTTCTGTAGCTCCTCTAATTTCTTTAAGAGACTGTTACTAGCCCTCTTGACTGAATATAATTCGCAATACACTGATTGTATTGAACGTCATATGCAAACCAATAGAAGCGAATAGCGACTGTTGCCTTTCGTAAATAAAACCAAGAAATAATGCTAGCACAAATAATGATGCAACCAACGGTACATTACCGAGATCTTGGCTAAAGGAAAAGTGGAAAAAAGCGAAAATAAGAGCAGCTAATAGAATTGCTGATTTGCGTCCAATAAAACGCTTTAGAAAGTTTTGTAAAAAACCCCTAAAAAGAAGCTCTTCTATCATGGGAGCGACTAGTATAATTGTTACGAGTGCGAGAATTAGAGGGAATTCTGTTCCAAAAGAGGATTTTAGATAACGTACAGCGACTTGTTCGTATTTTTGCTGTCCGAATAGAACATTAATTACAAAATCAGCTGTAATCCCAACAAAATTAACCACAGGAAAACTGACTGCCCAAGCAATAACTCCTATACCGAAATCTTGAACGATCGATGTCCGGTTATGAAGGGGGCGTTTCCAAATCGCTAGCATGCTAGCTCGGTCTTTTTGAAGAAAACAAAAGATAAAAAGAAGGATGGCAGAGGTAACCAATGTACCCATCTGGCTATAGGCAATGCGAAGGGGTGTTAGCGCAGAAGTTGCACCAAATTCGGGCCTTCCAAAATTGGGAAATACATGAGAGATAAAACGAATGGCGAATAAAGGTATAAAAAGAGAAGAGAGTAGATATATAGCAAAAATCGCAAGAAGCTGCCACCACGTTATACGTGGCTGTATTTGGCCATGTATGAGGGAGGGCATTTGGAAAAATCCAAAAGAACGCGCTACCCAAAGTATAATAAGCGCTAGAGTGGCGGGAAGTAGAAGCTGCTCAATACCTACAGCAATCATATTACCTTGTACCCTTTATTATAAAATTTTCGAGGTGGTTAGAGGGTGTTCTAAACTATGTTTCTATCTGAAGTCGACAGAAACGTAGTTGAAAAGACACGCTATCCGCCGCGGGCTAAAAGAATGTATTCTTCTATTCTTCTCGCTGCTTTTTTTGTTAACTGTGCATGTGCAAGGCTGAGAGGGGAAATCGTAAAGACGTCTTCTTTCCACGCTTCATGATGGAAATTATACTGATTGAATTGGCGAGGAAGATATTCACTTTGCCGCACAATTTCTTGCAGAACTACTTTTGCTTTATCTCCACGTACGTCTATCACCCGAATACGCAGTGAAATATTGAGTTCTGCAGCACATTGTTTCGGATCTTCTTGTGGTGTGCTTCTTTGGGGAATTTCTTCGTGTTGGAGAAGTTCCATAAAAACAACGAATTCTTGGCCTGCAAATGTAGGCTTTACCCAAGCAATATCAACAGCAAAGGGGTTTTGGGAATTTTGAAGGTTACGAATTAAGCTTTTAACTTTTGTTTGAGGGGTGAGAAATATTTTGTCTTTTTTCTGCAGGCGCGAGTTGATAAGAGTTGTGATTTCTTCAGAGAGATCCCATTCGACATTGGGTGTAGTATGATCAAATAGAGGAACGAGAGCCACTGTCGGTTTTAAAGTTCCATCTTGATAGAAGCGTGCTTGAGAGACCGCTGTACGAGATTCGCAGCCAACAAGGCCAAGAGCTAAACAAATTGCAAGAGCAACGCGCATAAAAAACCATGAAATAAGGTCAAAATAACTGACGCCTGAATATTCGCGAAGGCTCTTTTAGGTGACCCAGGCCAATAAAACCGACGATAGCAGATCTCTAACTTTGTTGGCAAAGGAGTGCATATAATCATCCAGATTCAAAGAGGGCTGCAGCATGTGAAGGTAACGTGTATGAAGAATTCTGTAGAGCTTCCGGATGATCACTAAAATCTTGCGGAGGTAAGAGCGATGTATCGATGATTCGTGTCCAACCTTTATGATTTTTCAGAGGAGGTAAAGTAAAAGAAGCAGGGGAAAAATCGGCATTAAAAGCGAAAAATAGTCTATGGCTCTTCGCATTTAAACAGGCCGCTACAAATCGACTTTTTTCACTCCAATCCGGAGAAGAGCCATTGAGCCCATACCACGTAATGTCGTGTTGACTATAGAATTTTTTTCTCCTGAGCAGCGGATGCTTTTTGCGGAAATGAATAAGTTTTTGGAAAAAGCGAAAAAAATCTTCATTATGGTCGAGCGTCTTCCAATTGAACCAATTCAGTTCATTATCTTGGCACCACGTATTATTATTGCCTTCTTTAGTATGCCCATATTCGTCGCCCATTAGCACCATAGGAATCCCTAAAGAGAGCATTAGCGCCAAGTGAAAATTACGCATTTGCCTTTGTCGGAGCTCTACAATATTGGGATCATCGGTAGGTCCTTCAAATCCGCAGTTCCAACTATCATTTTGATCATTTCCATCCCGATTCTCTTCGCCATTGCGAAGATTGTGTTTTCCTTGATAGTTTGTCAGATCGTGTAACGAAAACCCATCGTGACAGGTGACAAAATTCACGCTATGGAGAGGTCCTAAAGGATATGGACGATACAGTTCTTGAGAACCACTTATGGAAGCAGCGAAGGCGCCCGCATAGCCATCGGTTCCTTTAATGAAACGACGCACTGAATCACGATATTTTCCATTCCATTCTGACCATGGACCCCAAGAGGGAAATTCACCTAACTGGTAAAGCCCTGCAGCATCCCATCCCTCTGCGATCAGTTTAACAGAACGTAAGTAGGGATCATTCGCAATCGCTATTAATACAGGAGGAGTTTTTAACGGAGTGCCGTTTTCCCCTCTTGTTAATACAGAAGCGAGGTCAAAACGAAATCCATCTACTTGCATTTCATCTGCCCAAAAGCGCAAGGATTGGAGGATAAGTTCTTGCGTTGCAGCTGCATTACAAGCAAAAGTATTGCCAGTTCCGGAGAAATTGAGATCATTCCCCTGGTTGTCCACAAGATAGTAGTGAGAATTATCGATTCCTTTCCAAGAGAATATACGATTGAGACCTTCACTGGTATGGTTGTAGACGACATCGAGAATCACCTCAATGCCTGCCTTGTGAAGCTCTCTTACCATCGTCTTGAATTCGGTAATGGCAGCGGCAATCCCTTGTGAAGTTCCGAAACGTCGCATAGGACAGAAGAAACTGACTGTCGAATACCCCCAGTAATTGCAAAGTGGGCGTTGTGTGGTCGGATCAACTACTTTATAAGCGGTTTCATCGAACTCATAAATGGGCAATAATTCAATTGCATTAACACCTAACTCTTTTAAATATGGGATCTTTTCTACAATTCCTAAATAAGTGCCAGGATGTTTACAATCGCTCGATTTATCGATTGTAAAACTTCTAACATGCATTTCATATATAATGAGCTGCTCGTGGGGAATTGAGGGCTTGCGTACATCTTGCCAATCAAAAGACTGGGATTCAAGATAGCGTGCCCTGAGCGTTGGAGGCTGCGGACTCATCCATGTCGCTGGTGTATTTAGGGCATGGGCATAAGGATCAACTAGGGTGCGGTTCATCTGAAAAGGGAGATCAGCTTTATTTAAGTGAGGTCCGTCTAAAAACCAGGTGTAATCAAAAGTTGGAGGGAGGCCTTGAAGGGCAATGTGCCAAATTTCACCTGTTCTATTCTCTGTTAGATTCAAATTAAAGGTGCCGATGGAAGTGTCTTGTTCACAGGTGAAAATGGAGAGCTGGGCTTTGTCCGCTTTGGGCGCCCAGAGAGCAAAATTAATGGAATCTCCCTCTGCTGTGGCCCCTAAAGGAGAGGGGTGGCCCTTATTCTGCTGTAAAGAGTTGGACATAGACAAAATAAAATTTTAATCAGTATATAAATTCTATTTATTATTGAACGTTATTTAAAAACAATCTATAATCAGGGTAATGTAAAGTGGCTAGGATAGGCAACTCTTCTTGTTGTTCTATTCTTCAATGCAATCGAGCTCTTCGAGATACTATCTAAAGTGACTTTTGCGTTGCTATTATTTACAGGCGGGTCCAAACTGCCGATGTTCAGCTCGTATAAAAAACGAGCTATAGATTCACAGCGTTTCTTGGATGGTTGCGAAGAGCTAACAAGGTGTGGTAATATAACAAACAATATTTCTATGCGGCGAGGCGCTCTGCAACTCTATTGTTTTATAACATAATTATGGGAGGACATTTACATGTCTCTTGAAAATGCCAAGGCCAATTTGAAGGAATTTGGCAAAGAGCTTAATCTTGAGGGGTTGGCTTTCGATGAGAATCAAACGTGTATTCTCGGGATCGATAACACATTTTCTCTTCACCTAACCTATGAACCTAATTCTGACCGTTTGTATCTCTATTCTCCCATCCTCGATGGCTTACCCAAAGATGATAAGACAAAGCTAAAGCTTTACGAACATCTTCTCGAAGGGTCGATGTTGGGTGGACAAATGGCAGGTGGCGGTGTAGGTGTTGCCGTAGCCGAAGAACTTATTTTGATGCATTGCGTGTTGGAAATGGGTGTAGGGACAGACCCACACTCTTTAGCACGGTTTGCTCCTATCTTCGTAGAAGCGGTTGAACGTTGGCGCAAGGCAGCCAAAGATCTTATGGAAGGACGCGAGCCTACTAAGCAGCCGATGCCTGGGCAATCCGCACATCCTTCTGCTCCTCCTCCTCCCACGCCAGGCGGGAAGGCTCACGAGCGTTATATCAAAATCTAATTCCGTTTTAGCCCATAGAGATTTGCTATGGGCTTTGCACACTTAGCAAAATTTTTAGCCCTTACAAATGTATACGGTTGCAATTGTGTTTGTACGCGCAATTGCTAAATTACGTTTTATATTTTTGACGTATAATTGTGAGAGATGAAGCGAGTTCGTGATCTTGCGTGTCGAGTTTTTTCTGAATCTGCTTGACGCTGGACATGACGGTTGAATGATCGCGGTGAAATAGTTCACCTAAACGTAAGTAGGGAATTTTAAGTTCTAAACGACAAAGATGCATCGCAACTTGTCGGGGTAAAACACAGTTTTGCATCTGCGACTTGCCGAGAATTTCGCTGGATGGGATGCCGTAAAATTCCGAGACAGCGTGAATAATGATTTGTGGATTCAGAGCTACTTTTTTTTCATTCTCGATAAGATCGTGAAGAAGCTCCTTAGCTTTTTCCTCGTCAAGCAGCCAACTTGATTTCATATGGCGCATGTGGGTTCTCAGCATAAGCGCCTCTACAGCTCGTAAGAGAGAACGAGGATTTTCTCCAAACAACTTCAGCAAAAACCGTGTAACGTCTTCATTTAAAGGGAAGTCGGTGTCTGTCAATTTTTTTTCTAAAAGCTTATGCATATCGTTTCGGTCAATTTTTTGAAGATGCAGGGTAATACCCCATTCGAAACGGCTGATTAATCGAGGTTCAATAGCTTGCAACAGTTGAGGGGGGCAATTGGCACTGATTACGATTTGTTTACCAGCTGTATGCAGGGTGTTGAATGTGTGAAATAGTTCTTCCTGTGTAGCGCCTCGTCTTGCAAGTATTTGAATATCGTCAATGAGCAAAATATCTGCATGGCGATAGGTTTTTCTAAACTCTTGCATAACTCCACTGCGAATAGCTCCTACAACATGTTCGGTAAATGTTTCCGCGCGGCAGTAGATAGCTCTTAGCCCTTTTTTTACAAAAGCATTGGCTATTCCCATAAGAATATGAGTTTTCCCGACAGCATCATCTCCGTAGATAAAAATCGGGTTAAAAGAGCCAGGAGAGATGGTGGGTTCCTCTATCATGCCTGCAACGGCTAAGATGAACTTGAACGGTATAATGTTGGCTTCTCCAGGGAAAAAGCTGGATAGAATGGCTTCAGGGAGCAGGGGATCAGAAGCAAAATCAAGTAAGGAATTTTTTGCTACTTCAAGTTTGGGAGAGTGGAGGAGATCTTCACCCGTATTTTGGCTTTCCAGGGTGAGGTGTATTTTGATTGGGTGATTATTATTATTGCGAAATTGGCGTTTTGATCGGGGACGAATGTGTTCTTCAAACCAGGAGATCTGAAAGGAATCTTGAGCTTCTAAATAGAGATTACAAGCATCAAAATGGACGATATGTAGGGGAGAAAGCCATTTTTCTATGACTTCATCCCCTAGGTCTATTTTTAATCTTTCAAGAAATGCTTGCCAAGCCTGCATCTTATTTTAGCACTTCTACCACAGTTTTTTTCGTTTTCTTTGTCATCCACCATTGCTGGAGTATGCCTAGTAACATGGATGATAGCCAGTAAATGTTAAGTCCTGAGGGGAAATTGTAGAACATAACAGAGAAGACAACGACCATAATATTTCCCATGAATTTTTGCTGCCGTTGTTGATCTGTCATAGGCTGATTCGCATTCATAGTGGCAGATGCGCTGAAACGTTGTTGTATGTACATAACAACACCGAGAATGATCGGTAAAAGGTGGAATTGATTGCCGAAGAAAAATATCGGATAATTCCACGAGAAGAGTACATCGGGGGCCGCTAAGTCATCGATCCAGCCTGGTATAAACCTTGCGCCGCGAAGTGCGAATGTAGATTTTAGCAAATCAAACATTCCAATCAAAAAGGGCAATTGAATAAGCAAAGGAAAGCAGCCAGAAAGGGGATTCACACCTTTCTCGCGATATAGATGCATGATCTCCATCTGCGCTCTTTTTGGCTCTTTCTTATAACGTGCTTGTAAAGCTTGCACATGCGGCGCTATTTCCTGCATCTTTAAGGTAGAGCGGATTGACCATGCATTTAAAGGGTAAAGCATGATCCGTAAGGCCACAGTTAGCAAAATAATGGAAAGACCCCATGAGTGCGTCGCGAAATGGAAAAACTTTAAAAGGAAGAAAAGGAATTTTGCAAAAGGTTCTGAAATAAAAGAAAACCATCCTTGTACACTTTGGGCTGCTTCAAAATCAGGACTTTTCCCCTGAGATTCACTGTAAAAAGCTGCATCTACTTTTTCAAAAATGTTCTTCTCGTAAGGCCCAGCATAGACTAAGAAGTTTGCATTTTTCTTTTTGGGTTCGAAAGGTAGGAGTAGTTCGTATCCAGGGTATTTTTCTGCGGGATAGAGCTGGTGGGCAGAATCGATCATCGTAAGGCGAGAAGGTAGAGCATTACCTGGGACTAAACGAGCAGTAAGTCCGGGTGCTTCTTTCGTCGTAGGGTCGAGAATTATCCCAAAAAAACCATTAGAATTACTGACCCAATCGGGGTAGATAGTCGATGATGCGTAAGTATCTTTAGGAAGACTAAGAGTATCAACAACTCCTTTATTTTGTTTGATCACCCTATATTTTAAGCTTGGTGTGAAGTTGTTCGAGACAAGCTCAACTTCGGGGACGCCACTCGTTAAAAATGTTCTTTCAGCAGAGCCGTCAATCGTTACGTTAAGTTCAAATGCATAGGGTGAAAGATCAGGATCTTTAGGCAAAGTAAAAGTTTTAGTGATCGTGCGGCCTTTTTGTGACCCTTGAAACTCGATGAGATTTTTTTGGAAACGTTTAACTGTGTAGAGTGTTTTTGCTGTTTCCGGATCTTCATCCACTATATTCAATGCATAGTAACGTGGTGCAACTGGGCTGGTAACATGATTGCCGCTTGATAAAATCGGACGGCGAATTAAAGGATAATATCCGCCAAGCTTTCCGTTTTGAAGAGTGGTCCCGGCTTCAGCTGTATGGTAAGGGAAAAGAGGAAAATAATCATTCAATCCATAATCATGGGCCATTCTGCGGTCTAAATCAGTGGGTAAGACAACGCTAGCTTGATTGCTATCGGATCGTAAAGGTAGATTAATCTCAGATAGAGAACCCCCGACATTGGAAAATACAAGTTGTAAGTAGGGGTTTTCCAAAACATAAAATTCCTCTTGATCATGTATATCTACAGTTTCTGAAGGAGGAATTTTTACGGATGCAATTCCTGAGAAATAGGGGAGAGAAGCAAGAGGTGAAAATTGATAGTTAGCTGGGTCATAGGTTCCCCAAGGTAGGTAGCCAATGGGAGAGTTGTTATATAAAACGATCCCTTTAGCGGCTAAAGGCTGAACCGGTCCAATAAAACGACCTTCTTGAACTAAGCCTAAAGTAGCTTTTGCCTCTTTATTGATTTCGGAAAAGGTGATGATTTGAACATCGAGGTTACCTTCGTCCGGCATCGCTGTCATTAATTGGGCATTTGATTCTGTGCTGTAAAGAACTACATCACCCTTTTTTTCGGGTGCAATTCGTAGAACTGCTGGCATGCAGTTTTGTGTAGTTTCATGGGTATAGAGTGTTTTAGGAAGCGAGCTGTCCCATGCGACAGTTAGAAATTGTGATCCCTGGGCAACTGCAAGGGTTGCGAGATTTTGGCAGTCTTTATCTTCGTAAAGTTTAATTATGGGTAAGGAAGCGATCGGGGCTGTTCTTTTTAATTGTTCGTCAGTAACGGTTTTCTGAAGTTCTTCAGTTTCTTTTTTTCGGTTCTCTTGAACATAAGTGGCTCTTCTTTCTGATTCTTGTGAACCAAAGTACTGATTAAGGAGGAAAAGGGCCAAAGTAAGAACAATCACAAAGATTATAGGGCGCTTATTCATGTGCATTTAGCCTTATGGTATTTAGAGAAGGTTCTCAAACGCTATTGTCGTTTTTCAGAGTCTTTCAACTTTTTTTCGGTCCAGAATGAATAGATAATTTATACAGATCGATCGTTATCTCTACATTCTAAAGCAAAAATCTGACAAAAATCCTCGAGAAAGCGGCAAGGCCTTAGTTTGAAAATAGTCTCTAAGAGTAAAAAGAATGAATTCTAACATAAATCTTTGAAGTGTTGCAACAACGAAGAAAATAGAAAAATAGTGTAAATGGACGAGCTAATAGGAGGAAATAAACCTAAGGAAGTTGGTTTGAACTCTCTCTCAAAAATAAAAAATATAGCTGAACTAAGTTTTTGTTGATTCCAACGAGACTCAATTTAGCAGGAAAACTTATCTATCATCCGAGAGATCTTTTTCCGAAACGCGTGCTTGTTCTTGGCGTGCGATTAATTCGCGGAAAGCGGGGACAGTGCGCAAACCTTCGAGCCATTCATCTTGAATCAGATCATCAAGAGAAGGAAGGGCATCAAATTCTTCAGCTTTTTCAATAAAATACATCGCTCTTTCTGGATTGCCTAAAAGCGCATGAAGGCTGGCGAGTTGGTAATAGGCCTGAAGATTGCCAAGCTTGGCAGCCTGCGTAATTTTTACTTCTGCTTCTCGCAACGAAAGATCTGCCTCGGCAGGATCATGAGTATATTGAGAGATATTGATAAGTACAATGCCCCAATCGATGAGTATTTGCTCATTCTCTTCGTCTTTGCGTGCAGCGAGGCGCATACAATGTAGAGCTCGCTGGAAATATTCCAACTCGTTGGTCAATTCACCTAAGTGAGAAAAGGCCATGCCCAATCGATGATGAATCATGGGAAAATCGGGATCGATTGTGAGGACATGAGAGAATACTTCAATGGCGCGCGAATAAAGAGAGGGCTCTTCTTGAGAATCACCCAGTAAATCTAATGTGCATGCGTAGTAAAAAAGCCATTCTGGATGTAGGTATACTGCGTTTTTTTGAAGGCCTAAAGCTTTCTCAAAAAAGGCAATCGCTTGTTCAAGCATTTGGGGGTTTTGACTAATTTCACCAAGCTTGGATAATGCTAAGGCATAATCAAAAATATAGGTGCTATTACCTGGGTGCAGATTAATAGCACGTTGGAAAAAGCGGCACGAACGCTGCAGAGATTCAATTTCTTGTTCGATAGTCCCTACCATGAGATAGGTGCATGCAATGGTGTACCAAAGGCGGTGGCAGGTGCGATCGATAGAAAGACCGAGTTGGCATTTTTCAATAGCTTGGTAGTAGTAGTCGCTGTCTTGAAAGTAATGACCAAAAGATTGCAAACATAACCCATATGCATGCCAAACACGAGGATCTTGAGGTGACATGGTCGATGCTTCTGCGACTTTATTATAGGCTTCGTGCAAAAGGTCGATTCGTTCTGTTAATTCGCCTATCAAGGCGAGGATTTCTCCCCATGTTGCAAGAATTTGAGGATTGTTACGGGTGCACGCTGCAGCTTTTTCGCATTTTTCTAAAGCAAGTCGAAGTCGTTTAACATCTTGAAGACGTCTTCCAGCATCACACAGGAAAATACTCCAATCTAGCCAGATAGAAGCGAGGTCGGGTCGTAATTGAGCCGCTGCGGCATAGCAATCGTTAGCTTGGGCATAATGGTCGTCGTCATGAGTTTTTTCATAAAGCATATGCAAGGTTTCGGCCATGAAGCTCCATGCTTGGAAGCAGGAAACAGAGATCGAAACTGCGTGTTTAAAACAATGCAAGGAGCGAATAATGAGTCTTACATCATTAATACAAGCACCTAATGATCGGCAAGCATCTCCAAAGCTAATCCAAAACTCTTCTGTGAAGGTAGAACATTCTGCGGTTGCTTTTTGGAAATAATCAATAGATTTCTGATAATCACAGGCTTCTTGTGAACTCTTGGCAATATGGAGAAAGACAAAGCCGAGATGCCCATATAGGTCGGACGCGCTGTCTGCTGGAACGGACTCTTTAGGAAGAAGGGATAAAGCCTTTTCAAATTTTTCCCGCGCTTGAAGAAAGAAGTGGTGTTGCTTTGTCATCACAGCTTGGCAACGGAGAAGATCACCCCATGCTTGCCAGGCGCGTAAAAGCTCTGGGTTTAAACGCGTAGAAGCTTTGAATTTTTGGCTTGCGAGACGCCAATTTTTTTCTTTTCCTTCTTCGCTACCGTATTCAAAAAGAGCGAGTCCTTGTCGGTACAAAAGATCAGCATTGTTGCTATCTAATCGGCATGCAGCTTCAAAGAGATCTATCCCAGCAGGATCGTTATGTAATAGCCTAAGCTCGCCTTGCGAAGTAAAATGCTCGGCTTTCAATTGATTCTCCTGTTCAAGGTTAGGAAATTGAACATTTGATGGAGAGAAACTAATTGGTTGAGATTGCATGAGGCCTCACCCTTAAAGAATATTCTTATGAACTATTATTTTCTCTGCTGCTTCAAGAGAGTGTACGCAAACAAAGTTTTTATCGGGCTCCTGGGCTTTTTACGTTGCTTTTTGGCGCAGAAGAGATGGGTAAGTCAACTATCCTACTTATTCATCTATTCTGTATCAAAAATCAGCCAAAAAAACCTCTCAATAGGGAGGAAAACTTTACTTGAGTACAACCTCTAACCTGTCATCTTCAAGCGGTCAGAGAATGCGCGGATTATAGGGAAACCCCCTTTTTTTGCACAGCCTATGAAATCTCAAATTCCCTTTCACAGTCCAGTTTGGAAAGGAAATGAAAGGGTCTAGTCTTTAAGACTACGTGGTTTATATTTCTGCGTCTAAATATAAAATTAAAATTTGGAATCGTCAGTTCTCTTTTTTTTTGTAGTTTAGGGATTGGAGTGCATCCATGAATAAAGTTTTTGTCGCTTTTCAGATGGTATTCAAGTGCTCTTAAGTGAAAAAAACTCAGAAAAAATCATCAAAATTTACGGTTACAACAGTCTC
>Ga0207143_1001_pt2 | contig 37073 bp, 34 predicted proteins | sample Alteio_BWMinHeat_3_FD_153566 | JGI IMG/M metagenome (GOLD analysis project Ga0207143, IMG submission 153566) | Enriched cells from forest soil in Barre Woods Harvard Forest LTER site, Petersham, Massachusetts, United States -... | ecosystem: Environmental > Terrestrial > Soil > Temperate forest >... | reverse complement strand
AATTTGCTCTCTCACGCAATTTGCTTCAAGAAGGCGATCTCGTTGTTGTAACAGCAGGAACTCCCTTTGGGGTAAGCGGAACCACAAATATGATGATTGTGGAAGCGATTGGCAAGCGGGTTTAGTGAAATTAAAACAGCTTAAAAATACCTGAAAATCGGCTGAAACTTAACCCCAGTTAGGTCTTCTAGAAAATTTCTTGAGGCCCGAAGGCTGCAAGAAATCTTCTAAATAGATAAAAATAACCTTTTGATACACCCTCTTATGCATCTGGTATCGATACCATGATCGTGGTATTTCTCCAGGAGATGTAGTCTCGAAGGATCTTAGCGTGATCAAATACCAATTCATTCCAAGGAATGTCTTCTAACTTTACTACAAAAGCTTTGGCCGCATCATCACCTGCTTTCGGGTTTTTAAATGCTTTAGCAATATGGGTAACTTCTACAGAATGATGTCTAAAATCTCTTGAAGGATCTGAGTATACATGAAATTGCTGTACATCGGTTAAATAGAGATCGACTTCTTCCTTCATTTCTCGTCTCACGGCATGTTCAACAGTTTCGCCATATTCTACTTTCCCACCTGGAATGGCTTTCCCAAAAGGAGCTTTACCGCGCTCGATAAGAACGATTCCTTGAAATTTTGTTCCTTCATAAACCTCGATAATGGCGGTGGTCGTAAGAATGGGTGGCTTATGAGCAAGTACTAGTGAATTTTCATCTGCAGCGGGCAAACAAAAAGGGATCCCTGTAAAAAGAAAACAGACAAAGTAACAGCTTAGTTTGCTTTTCAATCGATGTGAAAAAATCATTCGAAATTTCCTGTAGGTTTGCGAACTTAACTTAAGAATTATAGTTTGTTTGAGCGATATTGAGGGTGTATCCAAAGCTTATTTTTATCGATTTTCTGAGCTTTTTGAGCAGATTTTCGATTCAAAATAGATGGATAATATCAACTGCGTATATTAACCATCTATTTTGAATCGAAAATCTGCCCATTAAATTAAATTCCTAAAAAGTTTGAGAGAGAGCTAGAGCAAAGTCTCGGGCAGAATCAACATCATTATAAGTAAGTGAAGGATGATCCTCTAAAGGAGTAAACTGCTTACCAAACATACCAGAAATCAGATTTTCCATATCTTGAATGTGATGAGGGGGTGCATAGACAATACGTCCATCGAGATTAGAATGACCGTTTACACGATCAAAAAAATAATCGGTAATGGTGCACCATTCAGAGGCAACTGTAGGTGTGCCTAAACGTGCAGCTTCTAAGAAGGTAGCCCCAGGAAGCTCATGAAAGGCGGGATGCAGATGAAGACCAGCATGATAATATGCACTTAAAAGGATTTCATCAGGTAGCGGGTTGTCTTGAGGGAAGGGTACAATTTTTACTGATCCCTCTTCGTAAGGTTTTAAATTTTGACTCACAAAAATAGTAGGTGCCTTTCGCCACTTAAGAGCTGCTTCAACGCACGCTGCTTCATATTGGATACCAAATGCTCGACTTGCGATGAATACAAGTGGAAGATCGATATTTCGCATAGCGAGTAATGTGCCAAATTGATTTTTTCTTCCTTCTATGCGGCCCACTTGCAGGACGTAACTTTTTGAGGGAAGGCCTATCCAGCGTATAAAACTATCATCCGGTAAACCTGCATAGTTAGTGACGAGTCCGGGTGCAACAGGGACAACAGCCGTTTTACAGTAGGGGTAGTCGCGCTTCATAAAACGGGCTTCTGTAGGTGAATTCGCGATACAAAGAGCAGCATTTGTCATAAGCGCATAATTATACAATACCGTGCGCTTAGGAGCCTCTCCATAGTAATGGACGATGTGCGGCATTTCAATGAGTCGCTCAATAGCGTATTCCAACCCATTGTCGGTTGGTAGTCCATATCCAAGACAACTTAGGACATATTTCTCAAATCCAGTGGCTACTGCATAGTAAGTAAGAATATCTTCATGAAATCCCAGGACAACATAAGGCTTTCCTATTAAATCTAGGTCTTCCACCATTGTTCTTTGATCGAAATTGCTATTGGAAACCACAAGAACGTCTACATTTTGTAACTCAAATGCTGTCGGGGCACAGCTGCTTTCGATTCCTAGCTGTTTAAGACCTCGTGCTAATTTGTAAATTACACCAAGATCCCCACCCCAAATATGATGGTTGCGGCGTGTGATGAAGCCAATATGCATTCTGATTACCCCTCTATAGCTCTGGGTGGATAGCTAGTCACTTCTTATCTTTTTCTAACTAAAATGTCGATGGAATATCAAAGCATGTGGCGAAGAATAGCCGTTGCGAGAATAGGAGCAGTTTCTGCCCTTAAGATATGAGGAAGAAGAGAGACTCCTTGAACATGCCAAGCATTTTTTAGAAGAAGTTTTTCCTGCGTGCTAAATCCTTTTTCTGGTCCTGTAAAGAAGAAAATCGGCGTGTTCTTAGGAGGAAGATGACGGAATAAAAGGGGGGCATCGGGCGACGTGTCACCAAAAAAAAGAGATCCTTCAGGTGGATAATGCCACGAGTGTAGAGGAGGTAAGATAGAGAGAGAGGGCATATCTAATCGGCCGCATTGTTTGACAGCTGCAACCATGAGATTGTGTATGCGAATGAGTTGTTGTTCGCTCACCGTTTTTTTTTCGCTAAGATCCCCTGGAAATAACCACAGGGCATTGGCTCCTACCTCAGTTACCTTTTCTACAATCCACTCCAAATGATTGAAGCGAGGAAGGCCTACAGCTAGTGTAATTGAAGGAGAGCAGGGTGCGTGTTCTTCGATTAGGGAAATAGAGAGCTCGGCAGCATGCTTATCAATTTTTTCTATTTGGGCTTTAGCCAGAATATGGCGGCCATTGATTAGCTCTAGGCTATCTCCCACGCCACCTCTCATCACTTTCACAAGATGGGTAAATTCATCGCCTGTTAGTGACACACTTGTTCCGCATGTAAGATCGCTATCTATATAAAAACGTTCAGCCGGCATGATAGAGAACCTTATAGAAGAGTTCAGATAAAGAGAGAGAATCGCGGACGACTTTTCCAAGTCTCCAAATTTCATCGAGTGTCAGGATTTTGAAGGCAGAGTGTCGATAATAGTGGCGCGAAAGAGAGGCGAAACCTGAAAAATTAAAGACGATTTTCGAAGCGTAATCGGTAAGAAAAAGCTCCTGTTTGTTCTTATAAAATCGCCAATGAACATCAGGCAGTTCTGGAAATTCAGGAGAATTTTCAAGCTCAGCTGGGGCTACAACAGTAAAATATTCAGTGGGGTAAATCTTACGCAAACTTTCGACTGCGGGGAGGAGGTCTTTCCACTGCGATTTGTTAGAGGGCAAAACCACACAAACAGCATCATAGCGATAGATGCGTTTTACCGTTCCCGGAAGTTGCTGCTTCCAACGGTTATGTTGCCATAACCATTGAGAGGGGATTTCCATAATACTCGCTTCGAAAAGTCTTAGAGTTTCCTGCATGAGACGGGGAACTTCGGTCTCCATGTCTTGCGACGAATCGGCGTATAGAGGCGCCGAATAATGAATGGTATAGCGACCTTTGCGGCGTCTTACTGTGGCGACAAACACAGGAGCGCCTGTACGATAAGCAAGAATGGCAGGAAGTGGCGAAGTATAAGCACTCCTTCCCAAAAAATTGGAAGCAACCCCACCTTTTGGCATGCCTTGATCACCCACTATGCCTAAGAAATTATTTTTCTTTAGAGCTCTTAACCCTTCTTTAACAGCATGGTGCGGCTCAATAATCTTGCCCCCAAATTTTTCACGCATTTTGATTACCCAGCGATAAAGAAATTTATTTTTTGTGGGCCGTCCAATAGCCACACCAGGCATACGGGAAGTGCCTTCTAAGAATAAAAGCTCCCAATTCGCTTGATGGCCACAGAAAAAAATAACTCCTTTTCCCTGTTTTAAAAAAGAGAAGGCTTCTTCCGGATTTTCACAGGTAACAATCCGCGAGATCTCTTTTTCACGAGCAAGTTTTGCATATTCTAAACAGGTAATAGTGACATTTTGTAAGGAGCCTTTGGCTGTAGCGACAATTTGATCTAAAGAAAGTTTCAGAGAAGAGGCTAAGGCGAGGTTACTCAGAGCGCGTTTACGGAATTTGGGATACATATAATAGATGAGTGTCCCTAGCCCTTTTCCTAATGCATGAATCATGCGGTAAGGGAGCCAAGAAAGAGGCCATAAAAGGGTGCGCATAGCGCCATAAGAAAGAACTTCAGAGATCATAGTGAATATTTGATAGTCAATATTTCATGGCTTTTCGATTCTTAGTAGAGGGATAATATACAAACTTCCCTATTATCTAATCCATTTCGAATAGAAGAGCAGCTGAAATACACCGGCAAAACGGTTAAAAAAAGATTAGCAGATACCTCACGCAAGGCAGGTACCGGTAAAACGCTCAAGTTGTAGAGGATAATCTAAATAACGGACACTATAACGAATTCTACGAGCACTCTCTTCTGTTTTGGGATGTTGAAGGGCGAGAGCTAGGCTGGCGGCCATACAGCCGGGGTCTTGGAGGTCGTCAATCGTAGTACCGCAATCTTTTTCAACAACTTCATGCCCGCCATTATGTCGTGAAGTGACCACAAAAAGACCCATGGCTAGCGCTTCAAGAGTGACATTAGCAAAAGGGTCGTAATAAGAGGGAATAACAGCTACATCGGCTAGTGCATAAAATCGGTAGAGGTCTTGCATGGGTCCTAAAAAATAGACATTTTCCAAACCCAATCTAGCGGCTAGTCTCCTATAGGCGGGTATATTTTTATCACGTCCAATAACGATTACGCGAGGGTCGTGGGTTCGTAGGTGACTAAGGCCTTTAAGAAAGGCATCGAGCCCCTTTCGCCCATATTCATGACCCACAAAAAGAAAGTGAAAGGCTGCAGGATCCGAGCCTATTTGGAAGGCCACCTCGTTACGAATAGAGGGCCAATTTTGAAAATGGGTATTGAGCTCCGACCATTCCACTCCATTATGGACAACGCGTATGAGAGAGGGATTAATGTTATAATGCTCGATGGCCTCGTCACGAACCATAGCGGAATTCACTATAAGCCTACGTAAATCAGAATGACGCAAGGCTTCTTCTTCTAAACGGAGGATGGTACGATGAAGAGGATTTAGCGCGAAACTGGTTTTTCGCCATCTTGACTCATAGGGAGCTCGTCTTTGGAGGTAGGCGGCATGCAGACCATTACCCGCTCGGATGTGTGTTTGATGGGTGGTCCGGTCGAAGCCGAGAACAACCTCTGCGGGGTTGTCGCGGATGTAGGAGCTACAGACTTTATTCCATGCTTGTAATTTACGGTGAGGTAGCCAAGCATCAATGGGAAAAGAAGCAATCCTAATTCCAGGCTGTGGAGTACAGTTTTGTGAGGCGGTTACAATTGTCACATCGCAACCCTTTTTGGCAAATGCTTCGGCAATCCTTAAAGTAGCTTTCTCTAAGCCACCTTTAGCTTCTAGACCTTGTTTAAGCAACACGACCCGGGTCATATCATTCCTGAACTTTTACAGTTGACCCTTGTACGACCGGTCGAATATCAAACTTAACGTCATTAGGCTTAAAAAGTTGGAAGCGGTTCATGTAGCTTCGGAAGCGATTGCGCAAATACTCTTCCCGTAGTTCCGGCTGAAGTGACTTAATCTCTTCGTCTCCTTCTTTAACCTGAAGGAGTTTGACATATTCATCTTCTAATTCTCGTGAATTTACAAATTGGAGGCTCCAAGGAAGAAGAGTTTGATCTCTAACCGGTTCGGCGATGATGACAATTTGGATCATATCACGAACAATCTCGAGAAAAAGGCGGCTAACTCCTTTTACTGAAAGTGGCTTGGTGATCATTAAAGTGCCCCAATTGTTTTGCAGGAGCTCATTCGGTGCAAGTTGGAGAGTCGTCGGATTAAGCGTACTTATGTATTCCGAAGGATAAAAAAGGGTGACAGGAATCGGCATGTCGATGGGTAAAAGATTACGTCGTATGAAATCAATCCGTAATAATTTTGCATCTGGATCATCGATGGTAAAGGGGTTATCTGAAAGTGCAGGAATATTGATCTGCTTCCAGTTTTCAGGTACCAAAAAGCTCACTTCGTCTGTGTTTTTTTCGGAACCAGAATTTGCATCCGCTAGATTATCTAACTGAGCGCGACTAACTTCATTGAGATTAAAGGTTAAGCGGAGTTCGCGGTCTTTTAGCTGTTTGATCACTTTTTCAGGGCCGCTTACCGTCAAATAGAGACGATAGGGGAAGATATCGAGAAATTGATAGCCTCGAGGCGCTTCACCGACAGGCCCAGTAACGATAACGGGTATTTTTTCGGTAACAAGTCGCATCGGCCTTATGAAAAGGGTTGCAGCAGAAATCCTGTTGATTCCGGATGCAATATCCATCTCAGGATTAAGCGAAATGAGGTTTTTTTTCTGGATAGCGATAGAAAATTCGTTAGAGGCGTCTGTCCCGTCGATAACAACTTCCAAATCATTTGCTGTTATTTCATCGAGAAGATCTTTATTCCCACTCAAAGTAAGGCTAATACGTTTTGTGAGAAGGCCGTTAGATTGCATTCCCTCAACGGTTTTGCCAGCCGGCAAATTGATAATTCGTACGGGAACGTTGCTGAAGATACGAGTGGTTGTTAGGGAGTGATTAACAACAAACCAAATGATGACAGCTAGACCTATAGCGATAGCTTTCCTTGGCCAGTTTTCTAAGAAAAAATCGCGTAACAGAGTTCTCATTCTTTCAACCACCGGATCAGATTGAAGGAGCCTTTAGGTTCTCCACTATGGGGAGAGGGAGTGAAAATACTGCGTAATATCGCCTTGAATCGATCGGCTTTTATCCCACGTGTCATCACACCATCTCGAGCAACCGAGATCTTGCCGCTCTCTTCGGAGATGACAATCACAACAGCATCCGTCAATTGACTAAGCCCCAAAGCGGCCCGATGACGTGTGCCCATGGATTTTGTGACTTGAGAACTATCCTCTGCCAAAGGAAGTATAACCGAAGCTGCAAGGATCATTTTATCCCGTATAATGACCGCCCCATCATGCAAAGGGGTTGTAAGAGCGAAGATCGACTCAATAAGTTCAGAAGAAAAGAATGCATTGGTGCGCACCCCCTTATTCGCAAATTCATCGAGGGAATTCTCATGTTCGAGAACAATTAATGCCCCTATTCGTTTATCACTAAGGCGGTAAACGGAGTTGGTAAGAGCATCGAGCTGTCTATCAAATTCTGTAACTTCCTTGTAACGGCGCCCCTTCCAACTGAGTTTTGAAAGCGCTACACGTAGCTCGGGCTGGAAAATAATCAAAATCGCAATGACAGCCACATTCGCAACAAGGAGAAGAATCTTGTGCAGGATCGGAAAATTAAACCAGGATGAAAGCGCAAAAAATGCCAAGAAAGCGATAACGCCCAGCATCAAGTCCATCGACCGCGTATTCCAGAAGAAGGAGAGTAAATAGTTAAGCATCACTGCAATAATGATGATCTCAACAAAAGGGCGTAGTGTCTCTAGAGTGCTCATATTCCGGACTTCTATCAGCTAATCCTCAATTCTGACAAAGAAGGAATTTAAACCCAAGGGAAACGCTGAATAAAAGCATATTGTATTATAATTTCCAAAAAAACTTTTTAGATCACCCTCTCAAAGCTTTACTCATTCATTAGTAAAGAAAGGGTAGTGGCTAGTTGTTCAGGCCATGCGGGATTGATTCCAGACTCCCTAGCAATTTTCTTTCGATTCTCTGCACTTGGCTCATGGGGAATATGTTGAATGAGCTGCAAAAATTGCTTTGAATTAGTAATAGCAGGACAAAAGTGGTTGCGAATAAGTACATCGGGATAGGGGTCATGGCCAATTTGGGCAGTCGGTACTCCGGAAAGCATGAATTTTGCTGCCACACTCGTCTGGTAATAGAGGGCTAGATCAGCGGCTGTTAGAATTTCGTTGAAAGAGTGTGTGGATATCTCGATGTGGGGTGCATGGGAGCCAGCTGACTTTTTCCATTCTTCGAGCAGTATTCCGTCGCGATTTCCTTCGAGAAGAGCGCGTGGATGTTGTTGCAGGATGATGGTAAGGTAAGAAAGATCACGGGTTTTTGCAGCTTGCTGAACGATGGCGAGAAAACGAGGAAAGGCTTGTTCATAATAGACCTCATTAGCACCCCCAAAATAAACGGCAAGGGTGGTTGCAGATGAAGGCAGAAGAGAGGATCGTAGGTTTTTTCGCACTTCCGACTTTCTATTTTTTAGGATCTCTTCGCTATCATTTAAATTGGCATAACCTATGCCAAAACGTTGTTTTCCCATTACATCTATCGCACATGAAGGCTCTGAATAGATAGCCCCTTCTGCGAGTTTGGCATTGGCAAAGAAGATAACTTGCGCTTTTTGTAACACTTTGGCTGCAGTTTGGGAATACCCCCCAGGCACAAAAGATTCAGGATTATCATAGTAAGCAATGCGAACGATAGAGGGATAGCGTTCGGCTAGTTTAGATTGCACCTTAGCAGAAAATTCTTGGCCCAAATCGGTGATTACACACTTTGCATGACGGCAGAGGTGAGCGACCGCAGCTGCGAGTTCATCTTGCTCTTCATTGGAGAGATCTTTGAGGTTTTTTGATTTTTTTTCGCTGAAGAAGTCTTGAAAGGCAATATCTCTCTTTTTAAGAACTTCGGCTGCTTTTTCTGTTGCAATCATTTTGCAGCGCACATGGCCTTGCTTGGTAAGTTCATAGAAGAAATCCGCAAAGTGAGAACTAGAGGCGGGGTGACATGCAACGAAACAGATTTCAGTAGAAGGTTGTGCATTCATGGGAGCTTGGTGAAGATCGATCATGTTCATCCCGTTGTTAAAAACTGAGTAGGTAGTCTAAAGCAAAATCAGATATTTTGCAGGTTCAAAAAAAAACTAAATCACTCTATTCTCCAGGCATTTAAAACTCGTGGGGCTCATACGTGGATCTTTTGCTGCTTTCTCGTATCCAATTCGCTGTGAATATTGGATTTCACTATCTTTACCCACCTTTAAGCATTGGGTTGGGCTTTTTGCTCATTATCATGGAAGGCATGTATGTAAAGACAAAAAATCCTCTTTACAAACAGATGACAAAATTTTGGGTTAAAGTCTTTGCTCTTACTTTTGCTATAGGAGTTGCGACCGGCCTTGTACAGGTGTTTGCGTTTGGCACCAATTGGTCGAGGTACTCTCGATTCGTTGGAGATGTCTTCGGCAGCGCCTTAGCAGCAGAAGGTATATTTGCTTTTTTCCTGGAAGCTGGTTTTTTGGGACTCATGCTTTTTGGTTGGGAAAAGGTTAAGCCCTCCATTCACTATCTGGCTACGATTATGGTGGCCGCTGGAGCGCATTTTAGCGCGATTTGGATTGTAGTAGCCAATTCTTGGATGCAGACACCCGCAGGTTATAAAATTGTCGGAGAAGGTGATCAAGCACGTGCGGTGGTGACAGATTTTTGGGAGATGATCTTTAATCCTTCAGCCGTAGATCGTGTTATTCACGTCGTTATTGGCTGCTGGTTATCCGGTATTTTTCTTGTTGTCAGCGTGGCTGCCTACTACATTTTGAAAAAAAGGCATGTCGCTTTTGCTAAGACAACGATGAAGATTGGATTGATTACAGGAGCTGTAACTCTTCTTCTCCAATTTATCTCCGCAGACAGTTCAGCCAAAGGTGTTGCAGAAAATCAGCCAGCTAAGCTGGCTGCGATGGAAGGGATTTTTACCTCAGGACCTGCACCTATGGGGATCATAGGATGGGTAGATACCGAGGAAAGAAGGGTAAAGGGCATTCAGATCCCCGGGTTACTAAGTTTTTTAATCCACGGGGATTTTCAACAACCTGTTGTAGGTCTAGATCAGATTCCTCAAGAAGATTGGCCTAAGGTGAACGTAGTTTTTCAAGCCTATCATCTTATGGTCTACATGTGGGGAGCCATGGTAGCTGTCACGGCATTAGGTTTGTACTACCTACGCAAAAAAAAATTGCAAAACCAGCGTTGGTTATTGTGGGGCCTTATTGTTTCTGTGGGCTTTCCTCAAATTGCTAACCAAGTCGGGTGGATGACAGCAGAAATTGGCCGCCAGCCTTGGATTGTTCAAGGATTATTGCGAACCTCACAAGGGGTCACAACTTCTTTAAGCAGCGCGCAAGTTTTTGGTTCCCTTACGATGTTTGTCCTAATCTACCTTCTTCTATTTGCCCTTTTTCTTTTTTTACTCGACCGCAAAATTAAACATGGCCCTACAGACGAACCAGAAGAAATGATCTATCGAAATATGTATGAAGCGAGCAAAACACCGTTAAAAACAAATGAAACTTGATGAAGATAAAGTAGTTAAAAGTTCGAACAACATGAGGATGATCAGATGGCCGGATTGGAATTTCTTTGGTATCTAGTAATCGCATTCTCTGTCATAGCCTACACAGTGCTCGACGGATTTGATCTGGGAGTAGGAATGCTCCATCCATTTGTTCGAACGGATACAGAACGTCGAACATTTCTGAATGCTATTGGACCTGTATGGGACGGAAACGAAGTGTGGATTGTTGTAGTTATAGGTGCGCTTTTTGCGGGGTTCCCCTCCGTTTACGCAACTCTTTTTTCCAGCTTTTACAACCTGACAATGGTTCTCATTGCATGCCTAATATTCCGAGCTGCAGCCATTGAGTTTCGCAGCCAGAAACCCTCACCTAGATGGCGCTCTTTGTGGGATATGGTATTTGCGATAGCGAGTTTTGGTATCGCCTTCTTTATTGGGCTTGCTTTTGGTAACCTCGTTCAGGGGATTCCTCTTAATGCAGAGGGCGAGTTAGAAAAAGCCTTATTCAACCCCTGGCGGCCTTATCCTATATTGATTGGAGTCCTGGCTATGGCACTCTTTACCATGCATGGAGCCATTTTTCTGGTTATGAAGACAGAAGGGGAGTTGCAAGAAAAATTAAAAAAATGGACCGGACGCGCCATAATTCTTTTTTTTATCGTCTATGCGACAACGACATGGGCCACTTGGGTATACATGCCTCACATGACAGAAAGAATGCGCCAATCTCCTGGGTTTTTGAGCATTGGTGTTCTCGCCTTCTTAAGTATTGTGAATATTTTTTGGGAGGAACACAAACGTCGATATGGAAGGGCTTTTATCTCTTCTTGCATAGGAATTGCGCTCTTTGTCGCATTGTTTGGCGTAGGTACCTATCCGATGTTAATTCGGTCTGATATTGATTCTGCAACTTATAGTTTAACGATTTACAATGCCTCCAGTTCAGCGCTAACGTTAAAAATTCTCATCATCATTGCGATATTAGGAGTTCCTCTTGTAATCGCATACGGTATCTGGATTTATCGAATTTTTAGGGGTAAAGTGAAGCTTGGATCGCATAGCTATTGATCATGAATCTTTTCACGCATTGTCCAGCTGGACAATGCGTGAAAGATAGTCGATTTCTCAATCAAAATCACTTGGATCTTCTGAGGAGAAAGTAGAAGGCACAGGAGTAATCTTTATAAAGGGATACGGGTTTTTAACAGACCAGTATTTCTTTATCGAATTTAGCAGCCAGCCATTATTGGGTGCTGGTGATTGTGTGCTAATCCCCGCCATAAGATTAGTCGCCCCACCGAATTGAATAGAGAATACTCCTGCGTTGAACAGGGCATTTAGATTGTTCTTTGTCCAATCAAATACTCCACCACTTCCGTTATCACTTAGATATTCTAAGACACTTGTAGATGGAGCATAAGGTGCATACATATTCCCAATCTCCAGAGTTCCCAGGCCTGTAGGTAAAGTCAGAGGATTGGTTGGATTTAGAGTGGTTGAACCGGTGGCATAGGTGTTTCCAAAAATATAATTCGGTAAAGAACCATAATATTGCCCCCATGCCCATTGTGGTACTGACGCTTTTACTGGCATCGGATCGCCAGACATTTGCCAAAGCATACCAGGTACAGCAAAATGCTTGGTCATTTGGCCAATAAAGTTAAACCAATGATTAAAGGCGGGACCATTCAAAAGCCAACCCTGATCGAGATTGGATAGCGAATTCAAAGGAGCATAGGATGCGAGATCAAAAACAAGGAAATTACTGCTCAATTTTGGATTACTAGCATTCACAAGGGGAAATTGCGAGTAGAATGCTACTGCGTTTTGTATGGCGGATTGCAACTGTGTTGGATTGTTATAATAAAGCCAGCTTTTCCCTATATCTTTGAAGTAGACACCACAATCCCATCCGAAAAGAACATTGGGCCCATACCTAGTAATTAGGTAATTGACTGCTTGAATATACCCATTAAAATTATCCTGGAATTGGGGAGCCCATGATGGGAGTGGGGCCCCTGCAGGAGCATTGGGATATTTCTGACGATAGGCTGTCCATGCGTCAGAAAGAGTCTGGGATAAATACGAAATGGTATTTGTATAGCGTCCTGTATAGTCCGCAGCACAAAGAAGCATAGATTGCTTCTGAATGGACAAAGGAGTGCCTTGGAGCATGAAAGTGGTGTTCCAATTCTGCTCAAATGATCCCTTGGTCTGTGAAGGTGCCTCAAGATATTGGAAGAGAAATCCTAGAACGTAATTAATGTTATATTTGTAGGTGCTGAGTGCGGGATCTCCTCCTCCAGGCGCCCCTTGATTTTGATACTGATAAGATAAGTAATCGGGATTGAGAACAATCACCCCAGGGATAGGAAGTTGAGAAGAGGTATAGCAGCTTTGATTGCCGATATTGTTATCGAGTGTATAGGCAAGGGAGGCCGTAGCCATTAGGTTTTGCATAAGATACGTCGGATCGGCGCCATAAACTCCCATGGTTTGAAGACATCCTTGAATATCCCCACCACTTAAGTTGGCGGTGTAAAGGGTAGCGACGGGAATGCAGGTCCGACCTTTTTGTGCAGCGGTGATGCTTACGCAAAGATCTATTAAGTTGCGGATTTGATTCTGAAAAATGTACTGGTTGTTGTTGACCCAAGTCTCCCCTCCAGAAGGAGGAATGATAGCGGCTCCTAGATCTGTATAGACCATCATAAAATCATAGGCTCCAGAAGAAATTAAACTTGGAGCCGTACTGCCGCTTCCACCACCAGGATTCCAAAAATTGCCAGTTGCAATATGGTCAGACCATTTAGGAAGAGTTCCGTTGGCACCTACAGGCTTTCTATTGACGGGAGTGTAAGTAATTACAACGTTGATTTTGTCATTTGGTGAGGCAGGATTGTATTGGATTAGCTGCGTGCTACAAGAGCCCGAATAGCCATCCAGTAGGGGTGTTTGTATGAATAAAGGACTGTTGGCTTGCGTGGGAATTGTTCGCATTGTGGTAGCCGTTGTCGAAACAGGATAGGAAACTCCTCCAATGTACACATTCAAACTGCTTTGTGTGGAAGGGGCTCCAGTTACGGAAAAGGTTACCTGGGCAGTTCCTTTGGCAGAGGCAGTTTGGGCATTAAGGGAAAGATTGGATATTCCTGCATTTGTCTGGAGGTTAGATAAACTGAGGACAGTCGTATACGTTGTGCCGGAGGTAAGGGTTGAAGCATAACCTGCAGGCAAGGTGACAGCACCGGTCACTGGACTTCCAGAGAAAGAAAAAGGCGGATTATTTTGACCACCATAGGCTCCACTGACAGTAGCGCCCGCTATAGTAAAAGTGAGATTGGAAGAGGTCGTAGCATTGACATTTTCCGATAATGTATAGGTAATTATGCCCTGTCCTGATGTTCCTTGCGGATACCATGGACTCCATTGAAAAGTCGCACTCGATAGGGGGGGTGAAACCGTTAGATTTTGGATGGTATTGGAAGGAACCGTTGTGGGATTGGCTCCGCACGCATAATCATTGTTACAGATAAATAGCAGTAATAAGGCTCCGATAGTTTTATCGAACACCATTCTTTTCCCCATAATCCCTCGATTGTGAAAGTGTTAAATTTTTGTAAACATAGAAAAAAACCCTGTTGGGTTATAAAAATTTTTTATGTTCAAAGCAAGAATTTTTTTGACGTCTTTCTGACTGGATTTTAGAACAGGCTTAAGGATTTAATGGAAAGCCTACAACGGCTTTATAGCAGAGAAGGAGATGTTGCACGCCATTCATAGCGCGATGGGGCTGCTGCTCGGAAGGGAGGTTAAAAACTGTAGCGATTTTATCCTTAGAATAACCCGTTACCCATGGCATTGCTTGTTTCTTATGAACAGCATAACACCAATACATGGAAGCAAGATCGAGCCAATGATAGGGCCATTTAAGGGATTCTTGTTTTTCGGTTGAGAAAAGCTGGCTGAAAAAGGCGCGATCGAAAGAGGGGTTTTGACACACAAAGACAGCCTCACCTCGTCGCACACCTCTTCTTGCAAAGGTCGATTCAATAATCGAGGCGACTTCTTGAATAGGACGCCCCTTTTCGATTTCTTCCCATGTAAAACCATTCACTTTTAAACTTTCACGGTCGCTATTTTCCCAGGCGGAACGGGGCTGTTGAATAACGGCTTCAAAAGTCTCATGGCATACCCCAGTTTCTGCATCAACAATAGCGATTGCGATTTCTAGTAACTGGTGTCTAAAGGGGTTTAGGCCATTCGCTTCTGTATCAAGAAAGATGCATAACACAAAATGCCTCCGAAATACCTGTATGCAAGAAAGTCAAATTAGCGCAATAAGCAGCCAAAAAGCAATGGAATTAGCTAGCAGTAATGCAAGCCGCTGACAATAAATATATTAGAAATTAAGCCTGTTTATTCGATTCATTATTTAATCAATAATCCACAATAATTATGAATTAATTGAATTTTATTTAAAAATTGTTTATAATAGTTTAATTATTAATACAATATTATAGGATTAATTATGGCCGGTGTAAGCGCAATTCCATTAAGGGATTTTGGGAGTAGTTCGAGTTCAGCTTCCTCTTCTTCCAAAGATACCCCACTAGAAAAACATCTTTTAGATCTTGTTTTGGTCCGTATGCATGTTCTTGCGGAAGTCTTTAAAAAAAGACCTCCTTCTTGTTCTTTCCATAGTTTATCAGCATCAGAAAGAGAGCAGGCATCGAAATACATTCAAGAACTCAAAGCTCATATTGGTTTCGATATGGAAACGGTAGCAGACATTTTGGATACTTACGATGATGATTTCGTTCGTAAAAATTTTGAGCATCTTTGCCAGCTCCATGATAGGTGGTTATCCCGAGTCGAAGACTTGGAATTTTTTGCGTCGTTAAGTGGGGAAGAACTTTTATCACAACGCAATACAATCTATAATCCAGCTCTTGCAGTTCAAAAAAAGCATGAATTTATTCCCCTTCAATACTCAAATGGCACTTTAGGCGAAGCAGAGATTGCCTACTCTAGCGCGTTAATAGAAGAAGGAAAAGCCAAAGTAGCCCTTGAGTTTGTCGATGCGGAAAGTACAGAGTCCTCAACAAAGCTCGCCGGAATAGTTTCTCATCGGCGTCGCATAGACATCAAAGAAGCTGAGTTGGAAAGGGCAACTTTAAAAGTTCAAGCGACAAAAAAAAATCTTCAAGACACTCTAGATGATTGGCTGGAGTTACAAAAAAAGATTGAAGGCGCTCCTACAGAGTTCGTTATAAGGGAAAAAGAAAAAGAGATCGTATTAAAGAAGGCTCAATTATCGCATTTGCAAGATGAGTTACGAAGTGAAGCCTTCCTTGTAAATTCAGGTTTTCATGGATTCGTTACGTTACAGGAAAGGCAAAAAATTTGTATTGCAGGGCGCTCGGCGATTGATTTTAGCCTTGTTAGTACGCAAAGCGAGATAGACGATATCCACCAAGAGAAGACTAAAACTGACAGAAGGGTGAGACGAGCTGAAGAAGAGCTCGCCGATTGTCGAGAGGCTTTAAGTAGAGCGTATAGCAACTTAAGCATTGCAAATAAGTTAAAGAGTGATAAGGAAGGCCAATCAGCAGCTAAAAGTACCATTATGGAGAAAACGCGAACAAGTAGAGCTGAATTAGCTCACTTTATCGAACATGAGAGACTTATGGTTAATAACCCTCCCCCGAGAAGTGCAGCATCTGATAATGTAGGGACCTACTTAGAACGTCTTGAAGAAACTAGAATAGCCATTAGGGCTTTGAATAAAAAAATAGATGCTCTGCAAAATGCTTTGATTCCTATTGAACGTAGCGAAAAAAGAGCGGCTGAGAAAATAGAGGACGCATTGCAACAGATCGAGATAGCAAAAGGCGTTTTCCATAAGAATAAAGTTCTTATCCGTTCGCTAGAGCCTCTTCAAAAGAGGCTTGGTGAAGATCTTCTTAAAAAAGAGTCTCACATGAAGGAGCTTTATGCACGATCGAGAATCAATGAAGAAGAACGTGAAGCGATTAAGAAGGAGATGGCCTTTTTACAGCCTCACATCGATAGAATTGCAAGGTGTCAACAAGAGTTAGATGATCTACATGAGCAAAATGAAACTTTGTGGAGAAGTATTTCTTAATACGACGTTCAGAGGATGCTCTCATTGTAGCAAAAGCTGGTATCTGCTATAAAACTCAGTTAAAAAAGGAGTTTTATGCAGATCAATTCAGGAATGCCCACAGATGCCAGACAATTGGTTGGAGAAAAGCTCGCTCATCTTTTAGCAGATCTCTATATCATATATGTACAGACGCAAAACTTTCATTGGAATTTAGTCGGTAAAGAGTTTTATTCTCTCCACCTTTTGCTCGAAAAGCAATATCAAGACTTAAGTTTAGTTATTGATGAGTTAGCAGAACGTATACGCGCTTTAGGCTTACACGTAGATGGTTCGCTAGCAGGTTTTCAGAGCTTAAGCTCGATCCGTGAACCGCGTCTAGTTATGCCCATCCCCGATGCCCTAGAGCATCTTTTGACGAATCAAGAAGTCGTAGTTCGCCATGCCCGTCAGGTAGGGTCTCTAGCAGATAATCACGCCGATCACGCCACTGTTGATTTTATTGGCCGCCTTCTAGGTCTTTTAGAAAAGAGTGGTTGGATGGTTCGTAGCCAATTAGAATCTTAGAAGATCTTTAAAAAATAATTTTTTATTTACCCTTTGCTAAAACAACTTATTAAAAATTTAGAGACTATCTCTGAATAATATTTTGTTTTGGTGAAGGGTATTCATCCACGTAAATCCTAGTATTTGTTATAGTAGCACCCATATTGAATTTGGCGATGGTTTTCAATGTCTCTACCTCTGCAAAAAATGCGGGAAATCCTTTTCCTTCTCCTTTTTAGTCATGACTTTACGGATTGTTCTGAGGAGGATTCGATATCTCTTGTTATGCGAGAACTTTCTGTAGCCAAACGCTATGTTCTCGAAGCGCAGTCGCAAAAAAAGCTCATCGTGGAAAAAATAAGTACAATTGATAGTCTTATTTCACAGGCCGCTTCTTCTTATGATCTGCAACGCATCCCCTTAGTAGAGAGGAACATCCTCCGGTTAGGTGTCTATGAATTATTATACGTCCCCAGCCTTCCGGCAAAAGTAGCCATTGCAGAAGCTATCCGCCTTTCACGAAAATTTGCAAGTCCGGAAAGTGCTTCCTTTATCAATGCAATTCTTGATAGTATTTATCGTTCAAATACTTTAGGGGAAGCTGCCCATGAATCCTCCCTTGCTGGCTCGGTGTGAGGAGAATAAGCTTTTAAGTCAATTTTCTACTATTGGCATTGGGGGCCCGGCTCGTTACTTTCTTGTCGCTAACGATACGGATACATTAGCCCAGGCCATTCGATCGGCCTACCAAGAAAAAATTCCTTATATAGTTTTAGGAAAAGGCTCCAATACACTATTTGATGATCGGGGATTCGCGGGGCTCGTAATTTTAAATAAAATTCTTTTTTGTGAAGAAGATGACGATCTTATTCATGTAGGTGCAGGCTATAGTTTTTCCTTGCTGGGGACACAAATGGCTCGCAAAGAAAAAAGTGGGCTTGAATTTGCATCCGGGATTCCTGGGAGTGTAGGGGGTGCAGTTTATATGAATGCGGGAGCAAACGGAAGTGAGACCTCCCAGGTACTTGTTGATGTTTCTTATGTAACGGAAGAAGGCGAAATACTCAGTATTCCACGGGAAAAAATCGAATTCAGCTATCGCTATTCCTCGTTTCAAGAGAAAAAAGGTGCCATTGCGGCGGCTACTTTTCGTTTAATAGAGTCGAGCTCTGCTAGAAAGCGTCAGTTCGAAATTCTGGATTACCGCACCCGTACTCAACCATATGGCGATAAATCAGCAGGATGTATTTTTCGTAACCCCGAGGCAAATTCTGCAGGGGCTCTTATCGATCGTTGTGGCTTAAAAGGTATGAAGATCGGCGGTGCAGAAGTCTCAACCCTTCATGGAAATTTCATTATAAATAAAGAGGGGGCGACTGCAGCCGATGTCCTTGCTTTGGCTGAAGAGGTCAAAGCTCAAGTATTTGCGGCTACAGGGGTAACTCTCGAGATGGAAGTGCGGTATCAACCTTATGCATGACGAGAATTTATCCCCATCTTCGTTCCGTGCCGATTTACATTGTCACTCAACATGCTCAGATGGCACTGCCACTCCGGAAGAACTGATATTCTTAGCAAAAAAAATCGGCTTAAAAGGACTCTCAATAACGGATCACGACACGGTTTCGGCTTATACATCGGCAATACCTGTAGCCGCAGAAGCGGGGATCTTATTGGGTGTGGGGATCGAGTTTTCATGCGATTTTCAGGGTTATAGTGTGCACGTCCTGGGGTATAACTTCCCGTTAGAGGATGCAGGAATTCTCGCCCTTTGTACACGTCACCAAGAGAGAAGAAAAGATCGTAATGCTCTTATGTTAGAGAAATTGCGTCGAAAAGGACTTCCTATAGACCCTGCAGAGCTTTTAGCTCACGGTACCGTAGGCAGACCCCACATCGCACAAGCTATGGTGGAAAAGGGTTATGTGGCTAGTGTAAGAGAGGCTTTCCAGTGTTATTTGGGTGAGGGGCAATCTTGTTATGAGAAAGGGGAGCCCTTTCCTGTTGAAGATGCCTTGCGCATTATCCACGCTGCCCAGGGTAAGGCATTCCTTGCGCATCCCCATCTTTACAACCGCCAAAGAATGATCAAAAAGCTATTGGAACTCCCTTTCGATGGTATTGAGTGCTACTATGCTAAATGTTCTCCGGACCAGGAGAGACGATGGCGGACAATAGCCATGGAAAGAGGCCTTCTTTTAAGTGGAGGCTCTGACTTCCATGGCTCTATAAAACCTTCTCTACCTTTGGGATGTAGTTGGGTGGATGAAGCTGCTTTTTATAAAATTTTTCCGAAAAAGTTGTCCATTTCTGAAGGAGAAAGATAAGACTGCCCATCGTTGCTATCGGCTATGTCATACGCCGTTGCCAACAGGGCTTGTGCTGTCTTAGTCCTGTCTTCGAGTAGATCACCCTCAGCAATTCCCAATTTAGCGAGATGAGCGCGAACAAGAAGTTTAGCTTTACCACTTAATTGGTTAAAACGTTGAATCCCTTCTTTAGTTTTCACTTCAAAAAAAGATCGCGCTGTTTCACAAATTTCGCTAATAAGCTCCTCGTCGATTTCGTCATCGTCCACTGGTGATACAACTTCCAAAATATTCAATTGGAAGGGGAGAGAAGGAGCATTTTTGCCAAGCCGACCTCTTTCTAAATAGGAGTTGGCTCTTTGGTATGTCGCACGTGCAAGGGCCAATTTTTTACGCTCTTGTCGTCCTGGCGCATATTGGCTAGTTAAGACGTTAATGTCTTTAAGTAGCCGAGGAGCCTTTTGCGCGATTCTTTTCTTATCGCCCTGTTCGATGATCGTATTGAGTTCGCGAGCTTTACCAGCAATATCCTCGACAGCCTGGGATAACGCGCGACTTTGCGTTTCGCCAAACAGCCATACCACATTATCCCGAAGAGTTCTAAATTGTGCTTGAAAAACGGGATCAGCAGCAGTGTTTTTTTGGAAAGCGGAAATTATTCGCAGATTCTCGGTGAGCTTATGGAAAATTTTATCGCGCGCCTTAAAAGTGATCGGACGTGTTTCTACGGCTCTTTGCGTAGCTTGTACGTCTTGTTGGATGCGGTTGAGATCGACGAATGGATGAAAAGTTACGCTGCCCATAATTTTAACCTTACTAAGTGCTTTAGTTATTTTTGGACAACCTAATTTTCATTAATTCGTATTGAGATCTCTTTAACTGTTCAATACGTTGTCCGCAACTTAATAATACCTTAAAATTAATATAATTTCAATATATTAATAACTTTGTAATATTAAAATAATTAATATTATTAGTTAGTTAATATTTTAAAATTATTATTATAATATTCGGGTGAAGATTACAAGGTGGGTAACTAAAACCTAGGTCGTAGAGGGATGATCAGGCGTGGAAGAGGAGGTTAATGATGAAATTGAAACGGGAGCAGAGCTTGAACTTGAAGCGGGAGCAGAGCTTGAGCTTGAAACGGGAGCAGAGCTTGAACTCGAGGAGGAAGAAGTGTCCGGAGAGGAATAGATTTTTTTTGGTTGGATAATAAGTGTATCAAACGTGTTCTCATCGAGATGATCTTGTAAGGCCGCCTCTCGGTTTCGTTTTATTTGTGTGATAACCAAAGAGTGGAGAAGATCACCGTCTCTAATGGTGCCCATATCACGAATAATGGCGTTAGATGTATCTCGGTATACGGCAGTTCCCTCATCAATACTGTCATCATCCGAGTCGTTAAGTTGTTCTGCACTGTTATCTAGTAAAGGCATTCTTAGGGCTAGAAATTGAGCAGCATCATCAATCGCTGAAAAAGTCATTGTATAAGCTTTCTTAGTCTTTGCAGCTTCAAGCGATCCATGAGAGTCAAAAAATACTAAATGGTCGGAAGCAAGTTGTGCTATTGCATAGATTTCTCCGCGACAGCGGATTAACGCCCCAATAGGGAATCCTTTTATCAGCGCCTCATTACTTAATATCTCGAGGTGATTCCTAAATGAGTCAGTGACACTAGAGCGTTTTCCTGCAACTTGCCCAAGGATACCCGAGTGCAATTTACCTCGAACTTCTAAATCGGGCCAGTAACGCGATATTTCAATCTCGGAAGGGTGAACATGAAGGGAAGAATGTCCGGGGACTTTTGAGCGATTTACCCGAATATCGGTATCGATTTGATTATAAATACGCACGCCATCTCGAACAATCCTATCGACTAATTTAGCGTCAATGGGAGTGGCTCCTCGCTTAAATAGCAGGCTAAGCGCTTGTCCAGAAGTTCCTGAGCAGGCTGCGTGGCCATTAGCGGATTTGAATGATTTGTCGAATTGGCAAATAGTTCCCGGTTGTAAAACGGGCTTTTGAGTTTCAATACGAATATTAAAAAATTTGAGGGAGAGACAAAGTACCTTGAAACTGTTGCGCGCCACTTGAATTTCTCGCTCTAGGCGGCTATTTTGTGAGCTTAAAGGGGTTTCTGCAAGGCTGAAGTCGCGCTCAATTTTACGAATTTTTTCGGAGAGATTATCTTTCTTGCCAGCCAATAAAATGTCTTGACAAATCTTTATTTGCCATCTGATGTCGTTGATACGATATTCTTCTTCTGTGGTGATGGCGCGAGAAAGCGATTCTATTTCTGAGCGTGCGAATTCAAGGCCTCGTGTTACAGAAGCATCCTTTTGTCCCAGATTCCATTTTTCTAACTTACTAATATTTTGATCGATGATAACGATGCTTTGTCGAAGATCGGCTATGGATATGGACTCTAAATGATCTCGACATCTGATTATCTGTTGCTTGAGTTCTACAATAAATTCTTTGTCTGCGGCGAGATCAGGCTCATGTCCTGAAGGGGAAGAGGAATGGGTGCTGGATACAGGTCTTAAGGACATAATTTACTGCAGTGTTGATTTTGAGGCTTTTATTATAACAATTTCGTTATTAATAGGTAATTGTTTTCATTTTTTGTTCAAAATCTTCTTCTAATTAATATTAAAGATGGAGAGGCATGGCGATTTACCCATTGATGATAGCAGATCGTATAAAGTTTGTTAGAAAGCGTTTTTAAATAAGCAATTAAACCTTCTTCTTCTCGTTGTCCCTCTGGATGTCCTGGATAACACGTAATACTAATCATTCCTTGAGGTCTGATAAGTTTAAGGGCTTCATCAATACTTTTAAGAGTCTCGGCAGCTAAGGTGGTGAATTGCTTATCGCCTCCGGGTAAGTAACCTAAGTTATAAACAATTAAAGAAATAGATTTTTTATACGCTATGGGAGGAAAAGATGCATGCGATTGATGGAATAAAAAAACCCGATCATAATGGTCAATAGCAAGTTTTTTTTTGGAGGAGGGTGCGAGTATTTTGTAGAGCTGCGTCTTGAATATCAAGACCAATAACACCTCCAAGTAAATTTTTTTGTAAGATAGTTTCCGCAAGAAAAAGTGTGTCATGACCATTACCGCATGTAGCGTCAATGACCCACTGCTCGTTTTCTTCTATAAAAATTTTATGGAGAAAGTCCTGCCAATAAGTATGAGCGAGATGAAGATGGGAATCGAATGAAGAAAGCATAAAGCAAAAACTCTAAGAGGGTGAAGCTGAGGTAAATTTATCTCGATTCTGAGCTTTTGAGCATATTTTCCACTTCAAATAGATGGATAATATCAACTCATATATTAACTCACTATTTTGAATCGAAAAGCTACCAAAAATTTTCGAACACGTGAGGAAATATACTTTTGATGCATCCTCTAACTCGAAAATCGTTTGCTTACAATTGTTATTCTACAGTAAGATATTCGTTCTAACAGGTTTGGGATATTAGCTCAGTTGGTTAGAGCGCCACGTTGACATCGTGGAGGTCGGCTGTTCGAGTCAGCTATATCCCATGTTCTTAGTTCTTGAATATCCTCATAGATAATAAGAAGCTTTGGATTCTAATAACTCTATACTTTCTATTCGTAGGCGTCTTTCTTTTCTTTTGGCTAAAGCGGCATGCGAAGTTTTTCCCGACGCTCAAACAGTAGAAGCACAAGCCACTGATAAGGTCTTTTATGCGGATATCTGTTTTACCCAAAAATTTGATAAAATTTATCTCCCTCTCATTCAAGAGCGATTTGTTAATCTTTTAAAAAACGATATTCCTATCGAACATCGAGAAATGGTCCCTGCAAGTGCACGGGGAGTTTTAAAAAAGGCGGGACAAAATTTACAGGCCCGGCGTCTCCCTTCACACCCCCAACTGCTTTTGGGCTTGAGTATTCACGAGGATTTCGCTCTTATTTCCCCCCAGATTGAAGAAAATACTGACCGTTTTTTTTGGGAGCTACTTGGAGCCTATGAGGGGGGGACAGTTGGAGAACTCGTTGTAACACGGCTCATTGGTATTGCTCATGAAGACTTAGCTTCTATTAAAAGTTCTAAGAAGTTTTGGGCACGCCAACCTTATATTCCGATCGAGAAGTTAGTGACAGAAGAAAAATTTTTAATGTCGATAGAGCAACTTCCTGTTTGGCTTCCTAAAGGCGAACGTCTTCGCCGCGATTTACAAGAAATGTGGGAAAAACTTTTGCTAAATGCAGGATTTCAAATCGTTTCTACCGGTGGTCAGTTTATTTTTGAAGAGGATGCGAAAGTAATTGCATCTTTGATAGATGATAATAATCTTTGTTTGGCAGAGTCTGCTTTTTGTTCAGAAGAAAATGAGGAGTTTCAGCGGGAGGGAATTTTGACACCTCTGAGGGGATGGCGAGATTGGAACATGAGAATATGTCCTAAAGAAAAGGTCCGAGAAAGCTGTATTTCTTCCTTGCAATTCATCCTGCAAATCCCTAGAATGCTGTCCTTTAATGCTCGGGTTATTTTGTGCACTTCTCTATCGGGAGAGACAAAAGATCTCAGAGCCGCTGCTGATGCTTTAGGTGTAGATTACTGCTGTGAAATTGAAACAGATAGTAAGCAATCATCCATAAAAGTGCAAATTAGCGATCGTATCGGACGTTGGTGGACATTGTCCACTCTGTGGATCGAAAAGAAACATCCGATGCAAGGGCGGCGTGCGATCTTTACCTCGTGTTTTGGTAAATGGGAACGACTAATAGGTTTGCTTCTTGAAAAGTGCGAGAGCAAGCTAATTAAAGAAGAATTAAGCCTTGAGCAGTTGATTGGTAATTGTGAACTCCATATGGAGCAAAATCCTTGTCTTGGACCAAGACTCCAGAGGTAAACGAACTGTTAGAAAACAGTCTTCGAACTGAGTTTTACGACCATATCTATTCAAATGAGAACAGGAAGTGAGTTTTGAGAATTAATAGAGAAATTCGCGCTCCGCGATTGCGGGTGATCGGTAAAGATGGCGAACAATTAGGCATATTGCCATTGATTGAAGCAATGGCAAGAGCGGAAAACGTAGGGCTTGATCTTGTAGAAATAGCCCCTAATGCAGAACCGCCCGTATGTAAAATAGTTGACTATGGCAAATTTCGCTATCAACTGACAAAGAAAGAAAAGGAAAATAAAAAAGCCCAACATCAAGTCAAAGTTAAGGAAATCAAGCTCAAGCCCAATACCGATGAGCATGATGTACAAACTAAACTCAAGCATGCACGTGAGTTTTTGATTAAAGGGAATAAAGTGCGCATTACCTGCGTATTCCGAGGCCGCGAAATGATGCACCCCGAGTTCGGTCATCGTCTTATTCAGCAGATGTGTGAAGATCTTCTCGACGTGGCTACGCCGGAATCAAACGCAAAATTATTAGGCAGAGCTCTTTCACTAGTTCTAGCTCCTGGAGGCAAGAAAAAACCTGGAGCACCAAGCAAAGATACCGAAATACGTCCGCCACCAGCATTAGGCCTTGGTGGTCATAAAGAGGAGAAAGTGCTGTGAAGATAAAGAGAAAGACGAAAAAAGCGGTTGCAGCAAAGTTTAAGGTAACTGGAACAGGAAAGCTCGTCCGAAAAAGTCCTGGCTTTCGTCATAAATTGACAAAGAAAACTAGCAATCGCAAACGTCGATTAAGTAAAGACAAAATCCTAGATGAGCCCCATACAAAAACGTATGGAAAGCTCATGGGAATCCGATAATTTTCCCAAGTTAAGGAGTTTATCATGGTTAGAGCTACAAATGCTGTGGCTACCCATCGCAGAAAAAAGAGGCTGTTAAAACAAGCGAAAGGTTTTGTAGGAGACCGAAAAAACCACCTTCGTTTAACGTCCGACGCTGTAATGTCTGCAATGGCTTTCAATTACAAGCACCGTAAACAGAAAAAGCGCGACTTCCGTAGATTATGGACTGTTCGTATCGGTGTAGCAGCTAAAATTAATGGAATTTCTTACAGCCGGCTTATCAATGGTCTGAAGAAAGCAGGTTGTTTGATTAACCGTAAAATGCTTTCTGAAATGGCTATCCGAGATCCGAGCAGCTTTGCTGCAATTGCGGGTACGGCAAAACAAGCTTTAGTGGCGTAGGTTAGTGGCTATAGGACACTAGAGACTGAGGTAAATGAAGTTCTGTACGTTTGAAGAGCTTTTTTTATGCTAAGTACGATCTTTTAGCCCTTCTGAATTCCTACATATTTTGAATTTGTTCGAAATAACCCTGATGCATTCTTTGCACCAGGGTTATTCTCTATTAGGTCATGCAAAGGAGAATAGGTATGCAAGACCAAGTCAATACTCTCCGCGCACAATTTCGCGGTGATCTCGCCAAGGTCCTCAATGTTCAGGAAGTCGACCAGCTAAAAACCAAATATTTGGGTCGAAAAGGGCCTGTTCAGGCTTTGATGTTGAACTTGCGGGATGTGGCCACTGAGCAGCGCCCCCTTTTGGGAAAACTTATTAATGAACTTAAGCAAGAGCTCGAACATCTTTGCGAAGAAGCCTTTAATGGTTTTCATCAAGCAGAATTAGCTAAAAAGTTAGATGCTGAACGTATCGACGTTACTCTTCCAGGTCGTAGGCGCCTTGTAGGGCGATCACACCCAGTAATGGCGATGATGGAAGAAGTTCTTGAGGTCTTGCGAGCAATGGGGTTTTGCGTACAGCTTGGGCCCGATATCGATTCCGATTACTACAATTTTGAAGGCCTTAATTTCCCAGATGATCACCCTGCTCGTGATATGCAAGATACTTTCTATCTTACTTCTCGCTATTTACTTCGCACTCATACTTCGAATACGCAATTACGTGTTATGGAAGCGCATAGTCCTCCTTTACGTGTAGCGATGCCGGGAACTGTGTATCGTAATGAAGAAGTTAGCTCACGTTCTCATGTCTTTTTCCATCAAATTGAAGGCCTTTACATCGATCGTGGCGTAAGCTTTGCTGACCTTCTCACCACTATGGAAGAACTTTGGGCCAATCTCTTTAAAAAGAAATTACAAATGCGATTTCGCCCCAGTTTTTTTCCTTTTACAGAGCCTGGTGTGGAAGTAGATCTTCAATGCACCGCATGCGGAGGTTCTGGATGTAGGCTTTGCAAATTTTCTGGATGGCTGGAAATTTGCGGTGCAGGAATGGTGCATCCTGAGGTTTTAAAGAATGGCGGAGTCGATCCCGAAGAGTTTTCTGGTTACGCTTGGGGTATGGGTGTTGAACGCCTTGCTATGCTTCGCTGGGGAATCAAAGATATACGACAGTTTCCTAATAATGATATGCGTTTCCTCTCCCAGTTTTAGAACATATATATCGTATATAGGAAAGATCTTGGCAGGATAAATTCGTTGCTGCTAAAGTGGAGAATCTAGCGAAAATCACTTTTTCTCTCGATAGAAATGCTAGATGAAGTTAAAGTGTTATATTCGATTTTTACGGAAGAGTGGCAGAGTGGCCGAATGCGTCTGTCTTGAAAACAGAAGTCCCCTTGCGGGGACCGTGGGTTCGAATCCTACCTCTTCCGTTCTTTATAAGTCTCCAACGTCTAATTTCTAAAAAATTTCACAGCCCTTCACCTATGTAAGTTAAATTCGCCATCGCGGGTTAAACAAAGCAAGCGAGTAATTAGCCTATCTGCTATTTGCAGAGAAAAGACAGGAAATAATAGCGACTGCCGTGGCGTTAGTTAATAGCACGCTCTTATAAATGTCTCGATCTCTTGCAAAGGTTGATAATGAGAAAAACATTCCTTGTTAGTATTTTTTTCCTACAAGTTAACTTTCTAATGATTCATCCATTATATTCTGAGGAGCCACAGAAGTCGCTCCCAGGCAAAGCTCTTCCTGCAACGCCATCTTCTTCAATCGATTTGGTAGGAGAGTATGCGATGAAAGGATGGGATCCCGATGAAAAAAGTAATTACGAGGGCTTTGCCGTTATAACCAAACAGCCTAATGATGTTTATCAATGCATCTGGGACTTTGGAAATAAAAAATTTATCGGCGTGGGTAGGCTATGTTGTGATGATACCATTAGTTTTGTCAATATCGCGAATGAAGACGATATCTCATTAGTGGTTTATACAATCCTAGGAAAAACTCTGAAAGCTAAGTGGGTTCATCTTGAGCACTCCAGTATTGGCTGGGAAGAATTGGAGAAAAGATAAACATGACAAATACATTGCGCAACCTAATTTCTGTAGTTCTAGTTGGAATGACTTCCCTAGGTTCTTTATACTCGGATGCAATTGAGGGGGAGTACTTAGTCAAAGGATACGATCCTTATGAAAAAGCCGCTTATGCTGGAGAGGCTACGATCAAATTAGATAAGAATAATGTCTATCAGCTAAAAGAGTTGACTAATGGCTTAACCTACATAGGAACAGGCCTTGTCTGCTGTCCCGGTACTCTGGTATTTGTGGTTAGAGGTCCTCATATCGTTAAGGAGGACAAGGTAGATCTCTCTCTTGTAACTTATAAGATGCAAGGGGATCAGTTAAATGGAACTTGGGTTTTAGTGAAAAACTCATTGATTGGAACTGAAGAGCTCGTAAGGAAACCTGTTTCAAATTCTAAAGCTTCATCTAAAAACAACGACTAGATATCTACAGAGTCTTTGCGAGTGCACGAAGAAAAGGGGGACATTGTCCCCCTTAGACTTTAGTCTAGAGATCTTGACATATTCGAGTAGGAGTGATTTCGACACTCCCAATTGTGGTAGAAAATCCATCAGCATATTCTGCTAACATGTAATAGATGTATGTTTGTCCAGCTTCTAGCATGGAATCGTCATAGCTGAAAGTAGTCGGAGGAAGGCTAGCAACGAGTTTCGTCAAATCCAGATCGCGATAAATTTTATAACCTATCGGAGTTCCTCCCGCTGCATGCCATGTGATGTGATTCGTAACATCACTCGAAGAGAATTCTTGGCATCCATTCACGGTGTCAGCTGGGGCATTATTGGTGGTGAGAGTAATATTTGAAGGATTCTTGAAGTTAGGAATTGCAGTTTCAATCGAATAATCTAAAATTCGAACCTTAAATACTTCTCCAAAACCACTACCGACATACAAAAACTGCCCGTCTTGAGTAATTGCTATGCTTTTAGGATCAGGAATAGGTATGGTGTGGACAACCACATTATCGGAAGTACGCATAACACTTACAGTATCATTTCCTGTATTCGATATAAATGCATAGCTCTCATCTGGAGTGACTGCAATATAACTGGGTGTTGTAAGACCTAAAACCGTCTCGACTATGGAATTGTCTGTAAGTCTAACTACATACATTTCATTGTGGCTAGGGTCTGTAACATAGGCATATTCACCACCTACAGTAAAGGTCATCCCGACCGGTTTCTTAAAACCTGTAATCGTCCCTACTATAGCATTAGTAGAGGGATCAATTACACTGATCGTGCCAGCAGCTGTATTGGTAACATAAACAAATTGACCATCTGGCCTAACTTTAATGTCTGCAGGATGATCAAACCCTGTGATGACAGCTTGTGTGGAGTAATCGAGGGTATTGATTACAGTTACAGTATTATCCGAACTTGCTACGTACATTGTTTTGGGAGTAATCGCAAGCGAAACGGGATGATTAACATTGATAATGTGAGGCATTAGTGTATTCGTAATAGTGTCGATGATACGAATAGTATTTTCGTCAGACCCTACATAAGCGAGTGTTCCATCGGCAGTCACTTTTATAACTCGTGGATTATGGAACCCAGAGATTGTTTGGACAGTATTACTAGCTACACGAATTACACGCACTGAACCATCGAGTTGATCAGTAACGTAAGCATGGGGTAGGACCCCAAAAACTGTACTAGCAGAAAATAAGAGCGATAAAGCAGATATATATTTCATGTTGTCCTTGAGTTAATCAGATTCTTTCGGCCCAAAGAGGCTAAATAGATCTCTGATGGGCCGAGTGTGACAACATAATTTTTTAAATGAAACAATTCATTTGAATTTGCTGATAAAATAAGGTTATTTCATAGGAGAATAAATTATTTTAATTATTTTTTTCTGCTAAAATAATCTGTAAATTACAGCTAAATAATCGATAATTACTCCATTTTTCCAAAATTTAACGCTATTCTGCCGCATGAATTGCCCAGAGAGGGAGGAATTACCTTGGGCCTATCCTGTTATTAAGAGGAAAGAGCAGGGAGGGCTATAGTCAATCAAGATAGCGTTCTAGACGTTTGTGCCACCCTTCCAGCCAACGGTCTTCACGTCGCTCGGGTAAGGAGTTTTTCACTCTTCTAGTGAGAACTTTTTTGGCCGCAGCTACAAAATCCTCACACGGTTTTTCTGTTTTGGGTGGCATAGCGAGCAAAACTTGGAGGAGTCCCCAACCTTGCTCTTGATAACGTTCGTTTGGTGAGGTTCCATAACCCTTAAAATTGATGTAATCAAGAAGAATAAAGGTGCCTTTTGTATTGGCCAGTAAGCTTTGAAATAGGGTTTCAATGTGCTCTTTTTCCTTCGGTGCACACGCTAGGAGTTTAGGCAAGGACTCTTCTAACCGCTTTACCATAAAAAGGGCTTGATCAGACCTTGTTTCATAAAGAAATCTTCGAATTTTTCGGAGTGAAGATTCATCAAAATCTTTCTCAAAATCTTTCTTTGTATACCAGGGGCATTTACGGTTCTTTTGTAAAGGGGGAGGTAATATTTTTCCTCTGCTTTCCAAAAACGTTAGAAGATGAGGAAATGTTTCTTCGAATACGCCCATACGGCCCTCAGGATACCAGATAAAATGACCAATACCCATCGAAGCGAAGTCTTCTCCGTCATTCCAGGAAGTTAGACCCTTGATCGTACCTCGACATTCGTTATACCAAATTTTTTGCGCCATTTCTAAAGCAGCATCTTCAGAAATATTATGAGCACCCAGTGGACTACATATAAGAAAAAATAAAATACCTATCAGTAATGAATAGATTTTTTTCTTTGCACTGACCAATCCCTTATTAGTTGTTAAAGAGAATAAATCCTCTAAGAGGCTCTTAATAGGAGTGGTATAAGAAGACAAAACAGCGTTTTTTCTAAAGAACAAAAAAATATGTTTAGGCATTAGTCTTTCCTTAGTTTTCTATGCTGAGGGACAAAAATCTCTGCTACATTTATCATAGAAGCAAACTAATTTTTATCGAAGTATATATGACAAGCGCACAAGAAATCGAAAGGCGAAGAACTTTTGCTATTATTAGCCACCCTGATGCCGGTAAAACAACTCTAACTGAAAAACTATTATTATATTCCGGTCTATTGCATACGGCGGGAGTCGTTCGCGCCCGCAAAGGTCGAAAATCTGCGGTTTCTGACTGGATGTCCATGGAACAAGAGCGGGGTATTTCGATTACGGCTTCAGCTATGCAATTTCCTTACAAAGGGGCTATCGTCAATGTCCTCGATACCCCAGGCCACGCTGACTTTTCTGTAGATACTTATCGCACATTGACAGCAGCCGACTGTGCGATCATGGTGATTGACGCAGCTAAAGGGGTAGAAAAACAGACGCGAAAACTCTTTGAAGCCTGTAGATTGCGTAAAATACCTGTATTAACTTTGATCAATAAGATGGATATGCCTGCTCGTATGCCTCTTGATCTTATGGATGAAGTAGAAAAAGTCCTAGGTATTCAGGCTAGCCCTTTAAATTGGCCTATCGGAACAGGCAGCGGCTTTTGCGGGGTGTATGACGTACGACAACAGAAAGTCCTGCGCTTTTCTAAGCAAGCAACTGGAGGGGCCTTAAAAGCCGAGGTGCATGCTTATGAATTGAATGATCCGGTTTGGCGAGGGACTTTACAACAAAACGACATCGAACAGCTTACAGACGACCTTGAACTCCTGGGTGCTGCAGGAAACCCTTTTTCACGAGAGACTTTTTTGCAAGGCAATGTGACACCTGTCTTTTTTGCATCTGCTTTGACCAATTTCGGTGTCGAGCCCTTTTTTGATGCCTTCATTGAGCTGGCTCCTATGCCTCGTGCTTATCCTGCAGATACCTGGCAAAAAAAAGAAGAGATTGCTGTGGATCCTATAAAAACTCCTTTTAGCGGGTATGTCTTTAAACTCCAGGCGAACATGGACCGTCGACATCGTGACAGCATGGCCTTTATTCGCATATGTTCAGGGAAGTTTGAGAAAGACATGGTCGTTCGTCATCATCGGTTACAGCGCGAAGTCCGTCTTTCCCGTCCTCATGGAATGGTAGCTGGTGAAAGAACGACAGTCGATGAGGCCTATGCCGGTGATATCCTCGGTGTGATTAATCCGGGAGTTTTTACGATAGGCGATACCATTTCTTTATCGGGTGGTTTCGACTACAAGCCTCTTCCCCAATTTCAGCCAGAAATTTTTGCACGCCTGCAACCAAAAGATATTGGCAAGCGCAAGTCCTTTGATAAAGGGGTCCAGCATCTTGCAGATGAAGGAGCTGTTCAACTTCTCTATCCAAAAGGAGAGGGAACGGGCGTAATTTTTGCGGTAGTCGGACAGTTGCAATTTGAAGTCATGCAATATCGTTTACGAGATGAGTATGGTGTAGAAACACTCCTCACCCCACTCCCCTATAAATGCAGTGCATGGTTGCAAGGAAGCATAGAAACATTTCAGAAAACAACAGGTTCTCTTTTAGCGGAGGACCGGATGCGGAGGCCTATTGTGCTTTTCCCAGATATCTGGGATAGAGAGTATACAGAAAAGCAGAATCCTCAGCATCAGCTTGTCGATATGATTGCTTAAAAGGGTAGGTAAAGGGTGGTTGCAGGAGTTAATTACAGATATCGCCTAACGCGATGGGCCTTATTGTGGACAAGCCTCCTCAATGAGCCCTTTACTATCTTGCTCACCATACTGCCCTTCATTCTATTTAAAGACCTAGGAGCTTCCGCTTGGCAAATTTCCCTTGTGGTTGCGCTTCGTCCTAGTGTGTCGCTTTTGTCATTTTACTGGAATGCCTACCAAACCAGGAAGGGATTGAATCCACGATTCAGTTTGCTCGTGGCCGGTATTTTAGCTCGATTGCCTTTTCTTTTTATCTTTTCCATCAGCACGCCGGGCTATCTTATCTTTGCGGCCGCTATCTATATGCTTTTTTCGCGTGCTAGCATACCTCCCTGGATGGAGATTTTAAAGCGCAACCTCACGAAAGAAGCGCGCGAGCGACTCTTTTCGTTAAGTTACATGTTGGGATATGCAGAAGGTGTTTTTATCGGCCTGGGCGTGGGCCTCTTGCTTGATATCGATTCTCACTTATGGCAGATCTTATTTTTAATCGGAGCCGCAGCAGGATTGCTAGGTGTGATTTTACAATACCGTGTTCCACTACGACGTGAAAAAGAAGAGTTACAAGAGCGCGCTCCTTCAACGTTGACCTTTCTCGAAGAGCTCGTCCATCCCTGGAAAGAGAGCTGGAAGCTGATGCGTAGTAAGCCCGATTTTGCCCATTTTCACTGGGGCTTTATGATAGGCGGTGCAGGTATTATGCTGGTCTCCACTGTCCTTCCTGTATTTTTTGTGGAATACCTGGAACTCTCGCATACCGAATTTAGCTCCGCCCGTTCACTGTGTATGGGTCTGGGGGTTGTCATTTCTTCTTCGGCTTGGGGAAGAGCTATGGGCCAATATCGGCTCACTCCCTTAGCAGGATGGGTGATTTTATTATTTGCCTTATTTGCCGCCTGCCTATTGCTAGCGACAACCGGGATCGCTTGGCTCTACATCGCCTATGTCATTTATGGAATTGCCCAAGGAGGTAGCCATTTGGTATGGCATCTTTCGGGGCCGTTTTTTTCGGGTAAAGAAGATAGCTCTCTTTATAGCGGCGTTAATGTGGTAATGGTGGGTTTGCGGGGAATGATCTTTCCCTTTCTTGGAAGCTTATTGTGCGCATTCCTAGGCCCTCTGTTTGTTTTAGGCTTAGGTATGGTCTTTTGCCTGTACAGCACCTATTTTATGCTCATGCAAAAGAAAGCACCACGCCTCAAGTTGAAAATATCCAAGCTTGAGGAGTAGTCATTGGTAATTAACTTTCAGTTGCCGAATCGGTAGCTCGCGTTAGAACACGGCAATTGAAATCCGCGTCGTAAGTAATCATGCGCTGTTGAGGATCTCGGTTACATGTCTGGTAAAATAATTGAATAGTATCGCTGGGCAAATCACTATGGAGAATTGTAGAGAGTAGGTATTGATATATTTCAGGGTTCTCGCATGTAAAAGGTTCAATTTGTGAGCGAAGAATAATCGCAAAAGCATGCTCTTCGTCATACTTCTTATCTTCCCAGAAATCGAAAAGAACGAGTCGTCCTTCACAATTAAATCCCAAATTTCCTTGAAGATCATTAGGAATTGAAGATTTTCTTGCTAAACTCTGCTTGAAAAGATCGTAAATTTCTAAAAGATACCGTTGTTCACGGGAAGGCAACTCTTTTAATTTACTGGTTTTCCCCCAATGTTCTTCGGGTGCAAAAACCGTGACTTTTTCAACAATAAAAAAGCCATCGGTCTCCACCGTGTCGATATTAAATATCTTAGCAGTAGGAAAACCTTGCTTTTCCAATTCGTGGTAATGGGTGGCGGCTGTTTGAATATAATCCTTAATCGTAGATTCGGATCGAATACGATCAGTTCTGTAGGTAGTAATTATAAGAGATGGATTGGGGATTCCTGGGATAAGAGGTAATTCGCCCTCGATTGTAAATCCAGTCTTAAAATTTCCTTCTTTACCTAAGGGGCGTAAGCGATAAACCGTTCCTTTATAGGTGAGAGTTAAGGTTTCGTGAATATTGAGAATTTTTAAAAGGAAAGCCGATAAACGCTCTCGAGGTATAGCTTTTTTAGGGGCTTCAGGTGGAGCTTTTGCCGCCGATGATCTTCTAGAAAAACTTGTCTCAGGCGAATCCAGAAGAGCTCGAGCAGGGGAGCCTGCTCCCAAGAAAAATTGTGGGATGGCCGCTGAACGAGGAGGTGTTTGAATACCACCGCCTCCTGGAATTTCATCACTTGACCCTAGAAGTCGAGTGGTTAATTCAGTCCGCCGTAAAAAAGGAGGCGAGAAGGTGGGGGTAGCCATTTTGGAAGACGAAGAGCTTGAGCTAGCCGACAAGGTTGGCGCAGCTGTAGGTCGTGAACATACGAACGGAGCGGCCCCAGTGATCACAGGGGTAGCTAGTAAGGATATAGGAGAAGAGGAGCTTGAACTTGCAGGGGGGGAAGGAAATGAGAGAGCTAGAAGGCTTCGAGGAGCACTTGATAAAGGGGTCGGGCTAGGTAAGGGTACCGCTCCTAAAGAAACTCTTGAACTTAGGGTAGCGGATCTTTTTGCGCTGATTTCTGAATCTGGTTGAAAAAGACTTCTCATCCGTTTGAGCGAGGGCAGGGCGCTCGGAGCTCTACCGGCTGTAGTAGTAGCCGCTTCTAATGGCGCAGGAACCAAGGGAGGGGCTGAAGAAGGTAAAAGGCAAGTTGGTGGTAATCCCGTGCTTGTATGCGTCATAATTTCCTAATTTATAATATTATTTTAAGATATCTATTAAATTGTTATTAATTATATCAGATATTCTTATTAACTAATAATTATTTTATCAATGAGGAAACAAGATTCTGTATATTTGTATGGAAATCAGGAAGTTTAAGTGCCTGAGCTGGCATGCATATGTGATTGAGCATAAAGGGAATAAGAGAATGCAGCTCTTCACTCTGGGTAAAAGCTGCGCCTAATCCATGCCTCTTAACAAAAGGCACATTGAACTTTTCCCACCATAAATAACGAGCAGTGGAAAGAAGTGTATTATCTAGAAGAATTTTTTTTCTTAAATAGATCGCTTCATTAACCGAACAAGACCCTGTTTTCGAAATGATCAGGTCCGAGCAGGCCATAATGAGGGTAAGCTCTTCCGTAAAGTTGCGTATGTGTAAAAGAGTTCCCTTGGGCATGAGAATGCTCGTTCTTTCCTCATTTTTTTGTACAAGCCACCCCCCTTCTCGATGGAGCCAATTGATAATTTTCGATTGTATTTTGCGATTGCGACCGACACATATATTCACTTCTATAGGTCCGCAAGTCTTAGACGAAAGCTGGGCAATAATTTGGGTGTGGTGAAAAATCGTTCCACTCCCCGCAGCTCCCATAACGAGAGTAACGATTTTTTTGCCTGATGCGAGTCCGAAATGACTCTTTAACCGCTCTATCTCTTCTGGGGTATAGGTCTTTTGACAAGCAGGGTGCACAGGAAACCCGGGAAAAGCGAGATCGGTAGGTTCCAGAACACTATGCTTGAAGACTTGTAAAATCATTTCTGGTCGCTCATACGCCATCGCCATTTTAAATCGTTTGAGTACCTCCCGGTCCATGCGATCAAAACCCCGCAAAAAAGTAGCCGTATCTAAGTCGGTTGGAAGGAGAAGATAGGGAATGTTGAGCTTGTGGGTAGCCAATACAAGCCCATGATTGATAAAGGGAACTGTAGAGATAATCAGATCGGGCAGTTGAGGTTGAGAGATTAAGTATTTTTCAAAAAGTTTTGCGATTTTCTTTTTTTGAAACAGCATGTAGCGATTACCAATGCGCACAAAATAATTAAGAAAACGATAAAGGTCTTTTTGCATGCAGAAATTATAGAGATCTTCGGCGTAGCGTTTTCCGAATGTGCAAATGCGTAGAGGGTCGATTGGAGGAAGGACAGTGGAAATAACATTAATAACATCGATTTCATAATTAGGGCTCAAGATTTCTTGAAGAGAAACGCTAGCGGATTTGTGTCCACCGCCTCCTTCACACATCAAAACCAGAATGCGAGGTTTTTTATTAGGCTGATCCTTCATCCAGTTCCCAAGCAATAATGTCTTTATTTATCCTGTATCTTTTTTGAAAAATATTTGCACGAATTAATTTTGCATCGATTGAAACCAATTTTAATTCATTTAATAGCAGCAATAGTTTATCAGTCTTTAGGCACATTCGCTGTTTTTTAAAGAATGTTTATCGCAAGGTAACAAGCTGTATACGTGATAGGCAAGATGATGACTAAAGATAAAAGATAGTAATAATTTACAAGCAGATAGATTTGTTAAAATCAATATCAGAAGAAAAGATCGAATCGGTAAGGAATGTCTAATTCTTTTCCGATTCCTATTCCTTATTTAAGGTTAATCTCTTTCTAGTTTGAAAAGAGTAATTGTGCAGTTATTCTCTTCATCCCTAAATGAAATAGTATCAAGGGGCCCTACTTGATAAGAAATATCTCTCTCAGGTGCAGTTATTCTTATCTCGCTTAAATCTTTAGCTTTAGCTAAGTATAAACCATGACTTTTTGTTAAAGAAGGATAGTCGACCTGACTTCTTTGTTGCAAAAATTCCTCAGTAACTTCATCCGAGGTTTTTCGGGTTAAATAGCGGTGAAAACAAGTGCCCTCTTTGTCAATACCATAGGAAAACTGGCCACGCGTTACATGGGTTTTCCCCGCACTATCTGTCCATTCGATTTCGCCATAAATTAAATAAGTATCACTAGGGCAGCTTGCAGATGCAGGAATGTACATGGAGTAAGGGCCTCCAACAAAGCGATCGACAAATTGGGTAAATGCATGGCGCATGAAACCCGCTTGCCTTTTCAAAGGCCCAGCTTCTGC
>Ga0207143_1022_pt1 | contig 37399 bp, 43 predicted proteins | sample Alteio_BWMinHeat_3_FD_153566 | JGI IMG/M metagenome (GOLD analysis project Ga0207143, IMG submission 153566) | Enriched cells from forest soil in Barre Woods Harvard Forest LTER site, Petersham, Massachusetts, United States -... | ecosystem: Environmental > Terrestrial > Soil > Temperate forest >... | reverse complement strand
TCTTTTGAGCATCAGGCCCAATTTGTAGTTCTTGGATGGGATTACCTGAAGCATCTTCACTCTTTTTCCAACTGTATCCAGGAGCTTCTTCTCCTGTCCAATCATTGATTTTTTCTGGCATCCATCCAATGATTTTATCTATGCCGACATGCAAGAAAGGCTCTTCAAATGCATATTGTAATGCTTTTGCAAGGGTTGTTTTTCCACTACTAGTTGGTCCATTTAGGTAGATGATTTGCATATTCATTTGGTTTTTTTTTAGAATGTAAGGAGTTTGCAAATTTTCGGATTTGTTCAAATCCCTTCCTGATTTTTAGCTACTTAGACAGTATGCATCCCACAAGCTCGATCTTCAACCCTATTCAAAATGATTCCCAAGCTATTAGCATGAATTTTCTACCTGATTGTTCTCGCATTCGCTCTAATCCATGTGTAGAGAAAAATAGGCAGCTCACATACATCATTTTTTGAGCTAAGAAAAAGGGGCCTTTCTAAGACGGAATTGGGAAAACTTTTGTTGGCAATAGTAGGCCAACTTTAGTGAGGTAGTCAAATTGAATAATAGCGAATCAATAACAACCGAATAATAATCGGGTCTTCACTATTTTTGAAAGATAATCGTATTGAGCGATAGAGACTATAATTGTTTCATTTTCAGTGTAGGTCGTTGGGCGATTATCTCTGCTGGATCAATGTTTGTATTCGAAATGTCTAGAAATTCTAATTCAGGGCATTCTGCTAACATAGCCAATACACCTGCTGTAGTAAGATAAGGGCAATTAGACAGATTAAGAGATTTTAGGTGCGGGCACCTAGTGCCGAAATTAACAATATCTTCGTCTTTAACGAAACTACCAGTAATTTCAAAATGGGTGAGATTGGGGAAGTGAGCAATGATGTGCTCAAGTTCACTTGAGCTTGTTTGATGCATGTAAAGATGAGTTAATTCTGTAGATCTAACAAAGTCTGTACGTTGAAGCATTGGAATTCTACTGACATTCAGAGAAGTTAGATGGGGGCATAGAGTAAGTATTTCCAATAGGCTCTTACTATTCATTCCTGAATGATCTAAATTTAGCGATCGAAGATCCTGACCAAAAGTGCGAAATGTGCGGAGCAGTCTATTAAAAAGAGAAAAATTAAACGCCCATATAGACCCAGGTCCACTTAAGTCAATTGAGGTAAGAGCAGGCATAAATTCTATGGCTATTTCAAGTACTTTTTCTGTTCCAATTTTATCTCGTATTGCAGGTATATAAACATCGCAACGTAAATCCGTTATATGCTGGCAATACTCTTGGACAAGCATTTTAAAAGCATCTTCAATTCCTGCGGCCAATTCTTCTTCTGAAGGCGGTGGATTTCCTTCTGCCTTATTCTGTGCTAAGGTGTAATTGATTAAGCTACCTGCATAGTCATAAAGCTCACGCAATGAAAGCTTGGTGCTACTTCTTAATCGATCTTTGAATGATTCAACTTTATACAAATTTGATTCTACATTTATGCCTGCAGCTATTGAAACGTCTTTCCAAGATAAATAATCGGAAAAGATGGTTTGATCGAGATCATCAATTCCTGTCAGGCCTTGTCGTCTCTGACACTCTTCGATTTCTTTGCGCGTAGTTTCTAATGCGCTTTCTCGTGCTTTTTGGATGTTTTTAATAAGCTCACGATTTTCTGTCGATCCAGTGCTTACCACAACTCCTGCACCCTCTGGTTTTGTGGAAGGCGATCTTTGCAATGAGCTGATTGCCCTATCAAATGCTGTTCTTATGTTCTCTCGTAATTCTCGTAATTGTTCTATACTTTTAGCGGGTATTCCCTCAGCTTTAGTTTTTTCGTAAGCCATTTGGAATGCATCTATCTCTGCCCTTGCATACCTCATAGGATTTCCACTGCTGGAACTAGACGCAGCCATAGAACCTCTTTATTACAAAAAGTAGATCTTTATCTAAATGTAATCTAAATTGATTTAATATAAATAACTAATTTTATTAATATTTTATATTATTATTAAAATATGAGTTTTATTTCGTATTTAAAGGTTTGAAAATCAATATGTTAAGTAAAATTTAATTAGGAGGTCAGTGGGATTCACAAGCTCTTCATCCCCTGCTTGGCGTAGCTTAAACCCGTTCTGGATCTACTTACAAACTTGCTACAAACATGCTCAATTTTAATTCCTGAGTTGTGAAAAATAGTCTTACTATGCCAAATAACAGAATATGCATGCACAACGAGGTTTTATGAACAACAGATGGGACTTAGAAAAAAAAAATCGCCCTCAAAGCCCTCAAAGACCCTGATTTTAAAAAAGAAGCTTCTGTCGGATCCAAAAGCTGCTCTTAAGGAACTACTTAAAAATGACGAGGGGATAAATCCCCGACCAGTTAGAAAAACTAACCATAAAGCCCTACGAAGAGAAAAAAGACGAATGGATAATTCCTCTTCCATACTTAGGAACAGAAGAAAAAAATCCCTCAGATTCAGAATTGGAAAAAACTCTTTGGTGGAAGTGGTAAACCCTCTTTGTCGTGCTATTGCAAACCACCCCCACCGCACTAATAAAGTTCTCACGAACCATCTTTTAGGGACCGAAATTGATGTTTGTCAATTTGCATGTTGGCGAGCATCAACTTCTACGATAAGTCCTGCTCGAATCAGCGACTTGACGAGCACTGTATTTCCCTCTGTTGAAAGAGTGTCGGGCATCGTATTTATAGAAAAGTGGGGCACATCAACAATATACTGCAAGGCAGGTTCAATGTAGGAGGGGCCTGTAATGACTTCTTCTCCGAAATGAATTGCCGTCTGATCATTTTCTGTAATAAGAGAACAGAGCATTCCTTCCCTTTTTTTCAATAGAGTGTGGGGCAGGGTTTGGACGGGAGAAAAACTTGTGAAGCTATCATTAAAAGCAGGCTGCATTTTTTTTGTAAATTTCCCCTTAATTTTTTTAAATGCCAGCTCCATGTTATCGCGATCTCTAAAGATTTCCCCTACTGATTGTACGTTATCCAAGGGAAGCACCTCGGAACTTAGCGAAAATAAGGATCCGATGGGAAGTGCTTTTCTAAATTCTGGCTTTTGTTTGAGCGCCTCATAAATTAGGTCTAACCAGGTAAAAACATGAATGACCATTGTAATATGCAAGGAGTAATCGGTTGTTGTAGCGGCCTCGTGCACATACCCTCGCGGAAGATAAAGAAAATCACCCGGTTGAAGATCAATCTCCCACGTGGGTTTTGGTAATTCCCCATCATAGGGTGTGTCAGAAGACTCTAAGGGGAAAGGGATAAGGATATCATAGATCTTCCACCTTTTTTGGCCTCCTAGTTGTAAAATAAAAACATTTTCGCTGTCGTAGTGGGCTCTAAATCCTTGGGAATGAGGCGGTGTAAGAAACGTTTCTGTTCTATTGGGATGACCTAGTATTTTTTCAAACTCCTGACATAGTTTTTTCATAGGAGCATAGCGTGTTTCTAATTTGCCTAAACTTATTGTAGTTCCCTCCTTATAGTCGCTAAGTAACTTATGGCGATTTAAGAATTTGCACTCCTGACTTATATAATCATCGACATTGAGCATTCTCTTATTGTTGACAAGACGAACAAAAGGTCGAGCGGCATGAGAAAAAAGGAGGGAGTCAAAGTCATTGAGCGTAAGCAAATCTTTATATCCTTCAGCTTTTCTATCGCAAAGAAGTAGTGGTTTTTTTTTCCCAATAATTTTCAATAAAATCATCTATTCCAATCGGAGCAATTAATTGTTCAAAAGAAAAAGGATTAATCATCTAAGTTTTACCTAATTAACAGTTGAAAAGACAATGTTTAAGAAAACAGCGGAGTCAACTAAACTGGAGTTTAACGTGGGGATATTCTTTAAAGGATATCCCCCTTGACTTTAGTCCTTTTTAAATCCTACCCATTGGCCCTGACCGGTAGCTCCCCCGGACATTTTTTTGAGTTGATCTTCTGAAAGCTCTCTTCCTTTTTTGCCCATCATTCCTGCTTTACTTTCTTTCTTTGGTTTTGTCTTTTTTTTCATAAATCTCCTGTTTTTTCGCTGTATAGCATCCTCTAAAAAGCGAGCTCTATAGGAGGAGCCCACTCAATTCAATTACTAAATGATAGAAACTTTTCTGTATAGAATGTTTCTTTTTGAGAATTGGACAGGTATTGACTGCACATACAAGATCTAAAATAAAAAGCAGGATTTCTTCAATGAAAGGGATTATTAAGAATGCAGCGGATTCAAATAACTGGAGTTAGAGCGTGGGGATATTCTTTGAAGGATATCCCCAATTAGCTTAGTCGTTTTTTGAATGTTACAACTTGTCGTGAGCTGGTCGCTCCTCCGGACATTTTTTTGAGTTGATCTTCTGAAAGCTCTCTTCCTTTTTTGCCCATCATTCCTGCTTTACTTTCTTTCTTTGGTTTGGCCTTTTTTTTCATAAGTCTCCTGTTGATTTACCTGCCCATAGATCTTCTAAAAAGCGAACCCCTTGGGGAAGCCCACTCAAATTCAATTACTAAATGATAAAAACTTTTCTGTATAGAATGTTTCTTTTAGCCAATTCGACAAGAACTGATTGCACGCACATTCTCTAAAATCAAAGCAGGATTTATCCATGAAAATGACCCTACTTTTTTATACACTTATTCTCAAAACGCTACCGTTGGTCCTCTTTGGATCTATTGTTAATTCCGATATGGATAACAATTCTTCTAAAGGTAGCGCAAATTTTGCTCAGGTGAGGTCTTTTCGAGATCTTATGAAGGAAAACGAGGGTGTTTCTTACGTAAAGCATTATGATCGTATGAGGCTCCAACTCCCTACCTTTCCTTTGGCCTCCTCTGAAGAATCTTCATGGACAGACCCAGTTATGCCTGAGACATTCATCCTGTCCATTCCTAAAGGAAAGGTCTACTCAGCCAATGGCCTAGTCCTGGTCCATGACGGTCTAATTAAGGAGCTGCTATGGAGGTGGAGTTCTTTAAGAACAACTCCTTTAGATCTGCTTAGTTTACCAGAGCTGGAGTATGTAGAAGGCAAGGTCGCGGTAATTACTCAAGAAGGGCATTCGAATTATTATCATTGGATGGTTGAGGTGTTGCCTAAACTAGCCATTCTTGAAGAAAGCAATATTTCTTATGATCGACTCTATGTCTCGTCTTATCTACCGTTCATGCAACAAACATTGAGTTTATTGGGGGTAGATTCGGAAAAAATATTAATCGCCGGAAGAGATACCTATATAGAGGCGGAAGAGCTCATTGTGCCATCAGCACCAGCTCTTTCCTGTTATACTCCAAAATGGATAGTGAAATATCTACGAGATAAATTGCTACCGCAAGCGGAACGAAACATTTCTACACAGCTATTTTCCAAAAAGGTGTTTGTTTCACGAAAAAAAGCTTCTTATCGACGTATCCTTAATGAGGACGATGTTTTTGCGATGTTAGAACCGTTAGGTTTTGTCAGATACAACCTCGAAGATTTAACGGTTTTAGAACAAGTGCATTTATTTCATCACGCTGAGATGATTGTTGCCCCTCATGGAGCAGGCTTAGTGAATTTGGTTTTTGCTCAACCAAATGCATTAGTCATTGAACTTTTTCAAGAGCATGAAGATGATTCTTTTTGGTATTTAAGTCAGGTTGTGGGACTTAACCACCATTGCATTAAAACGACAAATTTCAAAGAAGGTGGTGGCTATACAGATACCACAATCCCTCTTTCCATTATTAAACCCTTATTAAACCTCTGATTGTCCCCTTGATCGGGCTTGTAGGCCACCCTTATGAGCACATCTGCATCAATATTGTTGGCTTACAAGCGAGATTTGGACGTAATCGTGGGTTTGAGCGTTGTACAAGTAGTCCACGGGTATAGATAGCTTCCTGAAAGGTGAAAGAGGCTTTGTTATAGACATCCTCTAAGAAGATAATGATGATTTGCTTCTTTTGTTACGACAAAGTCAGCGTATCGTTTGATTAAAGGTTCGAAGAGACTTCGATATTTTAACAGAGATTTTATTCTTGATTCGGCAAATTCTGCAAAAACCGTAGTTTCAAGATCTCTAGCTCTTTTCCAATTCCAATGGATGATGTCTTTATTTCTGCGTCAATGGCTACTCTTACATGGCTAAGTTTTACAAAATCATATGTTGTTTCATCACAAATCGTAAACTCTCCTTCGAATATTTAATTCAACTGTTCGCGTTAGGAATTTTGGTCTTGGTTCAGCAAGCAGGAAAGGTCTGATAATGGAGGCCTTCTTCTTGTGGCAATGGTTCTCCTGTGCGTGAATCTGTTTCGTGCGCTCGTTGCATAACTTCCGCCCCAAGACCTATCCACTCACCCTTTAGAAAAGCAACTCCATACAGATTTTTCTCTGGGAGCCACATATCTTGTCCATTTTCTAACTTCCGCAATACCTTTATAGATAGAAATTGACGAATAGTCATGCTTCCACCTTCGACAAGCGCACGTTGAAGTTTGGCTATGAAAAGTTGTTTATGGCTATCGTGATAGCCAATTTGGCCGTTTGCATTAATATCAATGGTAAACGGATTGCTCCCAGCGACAAGAGTGATAATCTTGTCTCCCTCAATTTTTAAAATTTGATCCAACAGGGTAGGGATGCTTTGCAATTCGTTATGAGGGACTTGTTTATTCATTTTTTCTTTTCTATTTAAGAAAGCATAAGATTAGTAGGATTGGCCCTAGTAATGAGTTTATTACAGGGGATAGACAAGGCCATGGATATTCCTTCTATTCACTTGAATAAAAGGTCATTACCACTCAACTCAAGATCACACGATATAAAATACGTATTCTCTTTACTTACTCAGAACCTCTTCTTTGAGTCGAAAATTATAAACAAAGCTCTTATTTTGAGCTATGTCTAACAGAGCTCTGTAGGGGCTTGTTTTCCTGATATCTGCTTAGAGGAAGAAGTATAGGATTAACAATCAATAGCATTTACTGCATCTTCAACTATAAGAGAGCCAACCGTCTTAGAAAAGGATTATCATCCATTTGCAATAGAACAACTCTTCTAGTGCCAGAAATAAATTTTTTTATAATTTGCCTTAAAGAAATGGCTCACTTTTTTAGTTGTTGCCATTCGCTAGACTTAAGTCGGTAAAGGACATGTCTACTTAGCTTATGCTCTTTTGGGAGCTTGGGATGATCAAAATCGTCATGAGAATCATGATGCATTCCTATACGTTCCATAACCGCTTGTGATCTAATGTTGGGGATAGAAGTAAATGAGATGATTTCTGGAAGCTTTAATAGTTCAAATCCATATTCTAAGGATGCATTTGCTCCCTCAGTTGCATACCCTTTCCCCCAATAGTCATAAGCTAGCCTCCAAGCTATCTCAACACTAGGAGTAAAAGATGCGGGAAAATCAATATATCTTAAACCTAGGAATCCAATGAAATTTGTTTTATTTTTCTCTGAAACTGCCCACCACCCATAACCGTGTTTTCCTAAAATGCTCTAAAATAGCTTCATATTCCTTAGCGCTTTCTTCAAAGTTTTTTACCGAAGGAAAGTATTCCATCACTCGAGGATCTGCATTTAGTCGGGCAAATAATTCCAGATCATTTTCTTGCCACGGTCGTAAAAGTAATCGGCTCGTTTCTATCATCCTTTTTTCCTACCGAGTAGTAGCTCCAATGGTTGTTTTACTTCAGATTCATATATTGTTTTCAGTTCACCTTTTCAACTATAAGCGCGAGGTATAGCCTGTCTCACAGCGATGGTTTTATCACTTATACCCTAGGAAATCAGAGCTAAAAAAAGTGAGCAAGCAGGATTTGAACTTTTGACCAACAGATTATGAGGGGGAGGGGAGATTTCCCTTATGACCATCATCATCCAGCCGGTTTGCGAATAATAATGGGGGAATCTTCAACAAAAAGCTAGGGAAAGTCTCTTCAGACTCTATCACATTGATGGGTGCTATGAAAAGCGGTCACTGATAGCTTATTTGATTGCATTAGTGGCAGAAATAGCCCGCGACGTCGCTTAATCTCAGTTGGGGTCTTTTTGCAGACTGCTCGTTAGTATCCTAAGTCTAATTTCAATCCGTTAAATCGATTAAGTGGAAATAATTTTTTACACCATAAAAATTAACAAAACTTTTTATTAAATTAGAGGCGATGAATATCTAATTGAATTCAGCTTGAATTATTTCTAACATTCTTTTAATTTATTGCTAATTTTTTTTGGAGATTTTATGAGTTTAGCAATTCGAACTATGAGAGCGGGAGCGGCTTATCTAAGACATCAGTTGCCTATAGGTGCTCAGTTGGCTGCGTCTGCATTATCAAAACCAAAAAGCATCACAAAAACTGCTTCTTCGCGTTTATTTCTTTTTGATTTTTCAAGTCGAAAGGCTAGTTCACAATCTTCTAATCCTTTGACATGTAGAGTAGAAATTCCAAGGCCTGCACTTCAATCCGCTACACCATTTCGGTTTTTTTCTAACCTAAAAGATCGATCAGATGCAACTTTATATTTTCCTGATTCAGTCACTATGACTCAATATCTTAGCAATCATCCATTACTAAAGCAGAACTATTACCAAGAAAAAGGAATTACAAAAGCTATTGCAGAACTTGCTGCAGAAAGATTCGCTGATTGCGGTGAGCGAGAAAAGGGGGTCAAAATTGGTACGGTGCTTCTAATCAATGACCTACAAGCCGGAAAAGATGGATTTACAGGAAACCCTCTACCAAATCTTGGGAAATTGGGGCTGTCTTCCATGTTTTGGACTCAAATATTAATGGCAACAGAGCAAGCTCTTCTAGACTGTGCTAATTCAGTAAAAGTTAATTCATAAGCCCACAGGTACTTGTGGCATCTACGGTTAGAGTGGCAGGAGAAAGTCGGCCATCTACATAACAGCCGATACGGCTATGAATTTAGCTGCTCGCACCAAAAGGTAAAAGTCCATCTCTGGATACCAGTAAAGGATAGACTATCCCAGTGTGATTGTAAGAAGTGTTCAGCAGAAGACAAGCCGGATTTGAACTTTTGACCAGCGGATTATAAGTCCGCCATCATAATGTTCTTCTGTCATTCAGCTGTCTTCTCGTTCTTTAGAATTAATTTCTGGAAGATGCTGATCATGCATTCCTTTTCCTGCGCAGTAAGATTATGAAAAAATTCTGTGTCTTTGGTTTCAACAGCAGGCAGTGCTCTCTGAAGAATATCTGAACCCTTCATTGTTAAAATCGGATTTTTTGCTCTTCCATCAGAGGATTTCTCACGCATAATGAGTTCTTTTTGCTCAAGCCCTCTTATGATTTGAGAAACAGTGTTTGGATCTAGTCCCGCCATTTTGCCAATGAGGGCTTGAGTTACACGATCTCCTTTTCTGGTTAACCACCCCAATGTAGCAAGAATAACGAATTGGGGATGTGTCAGACTCATTGATTTAAGCATCTCTTCAATCGACCCCACGCCATGCTGTGCTAACATGCCATAAGAGAAAGCCAGGGCTACGGTCAGGAGCGTCATGAATACTGATCTCTTTAAAATTGATGCTTTTCTTCATGATCAAACTCCCATTGCTCTGGAGATGACTTGGAAGTCTTCTTGCGAAATTTCAAAACAACCTCTTCTGAAAGGAAATCCCCATTTTTGCTTATCCTTTATGAAAGATAACTCATTCAACACGGTTTGGATAGAAATCTCTCGGGATTTCACAAAAGACACATCACGCCGCCAAGGAATAAAGTCTTCACTCATAGCAAAAGAATAGGGGGCGCCATCTTTAATTTTTCCTATTGCTGTGAAAGATTGGCACGGCTCCTTCTGCTCAAATTTAATAGTAGGAGAATAATAGACGATCCAATCTCCTTCCTTCATCCGATTCAACGGACCAGCCTTTCCATGACAGACTTGAGCAAATCCTCCAAGTACTCCTCTCCGTACGTGCTCTTTAGATGCAACCCCTATCCAATATCGCGCCATTACTTCTCCTCATGGAGTTTGTACGCTCTGATTCTGTGCCCATCGGGATCAAGAACAACAAAAGTGCGTCCAAAATCCATATCGGTTGGCTTCTGAGCGACAGTTACATGTTTTCTTCCCCATTCTTCATAAAGAGCGTCCACATTTTCTGTAGGGAAACATATTTCAAGCGCTCCTGGAGATGCATTTACTCTAGGCTCAGCGGTGTATTTAGACCATAAGCCCAGCATGACACCATTTTTCAAAGCGAACATGACAAAAGTTGGTGATTCTTCAATAGGCTTTAACTCAAGAATTTCTTGATAAAAGAGACTGCTTTTCTGTGGGTTTTCTACAAATAGTAGGGTAAATCCTAAAGTGGCGCTAAACATAACGTTCCTCATAAGTCTAATTTCATACAGCCATATTGTACGTATACGTATCATTTTTGTCAGCAGGTTTAAATTTGTGGAGATTTTTTAGGAAGGCTATTGACCCTCACGTTACGTCATTCTTTATTATTGGGGCATCCTTTAAAATCAAAGGGATATTGAAGGAGATAGTCAATGGCTTATACAGTTAAGGAATTAGCAAAAATTTCAGGAGTAAGTGTTCGGACCCTGCATTGGTATGATGAGGTTGGTCTTCTAAAACCAGCCTACCACGGCTCTAATGGGTATCGATACTACGAGGAAGAGCAGCTTTTAATCCTTCAGCAAATTTTATTTTTTAGAGAGCTGGGGTTTGAGTTGAAGCAGATTCGGAAAGTCCTGGGAAGAACTGATTTCGATAAAATGGTGGCTTTAATTTCTCATAGCCAGGTGCTCAAAAAGAACATAGAACAAACCAGAAAGCTGATTAAGACGATTGACAAGACAATCGAACATTTGAAGGGAACTAAGAAAATGAAAGAAAAAGAAATGTTTTCTGGCTTTAGTAAGGAACAACAAGCGGAATATGAAAGACAAATCATAAAACGCTTCGGGGACCAAGGAAAAGCTCATATCGAAGAAAGCAAACAAAATGCGAAGAAATGGTCTAAAGCAGATGAGGAGAACCTTAAAAAAGAATTTGTCGATATCTGTAAGGAACTTACTCGTTTGCTGGAGCAAAACTTCAAAGTCAGCACAACGGAAGTACAGGATGTTATTCGTAGACACCATGTGTGGCTAAGCAAATGGTGGATTCCCACTAAAGAGTCCTATGCTGGTCATGGGCAATTTATCGTAGATAGTGATCTTCGTAAAGCGTATGAAGCCTATCAGCCTCGATTACCTGAATTTATAGCAGAAGCTATTCAGGTATTTGCTGACAAAGAATTGAAATAAGAAGTTAAACCAACCTAATAGTGGTCTTTTCTTTAAGACAAAGGCCACTATTATTTGCTTCAGGTAAGAACAGTTCGAGTTCCAGTTTTGTGTAAGGATCTTGGAACTCTTTATGAAACCGCTCAATGGCTAAGCTTCCAGTACAATGACAAGGAGCGGCTAATTGAACATTTAAGGCTTTAAGTTGGTTCACAATTTCCTCAATCTGGCTTTGTTTATTGCGTAAGAAATGGAACCTTCCTAAAACCAGGTAGATAGTATGCTTCCAACGCTTTTGCACTTCTTGCAATATTCGAATGATGCCTGGGTGTGCACATACTGTAATCACGACTAGACCTTTTGAAGTTTCTATTATAAGGGCTTGTTCATTGAGAAGAATTCTGCTTTTAAAACCAAGGAATAAACTCCTGAGTCTATCTTTTGAAGTCTTTAACTATTGCCTTACAATTATCATAGAAAATTTTGATAATGATTGATTCATGAGTCACCCTGCTCTGTTATTAAAGTTAACGATCTATGGCAATGTAGACCTTCACTTGTGGGTTGTTTTGTGGGTCGAAATCAGAGCGATAAACTTCAAAATCGCTTGTGTAGGTGCGCTGAAGATTAGATTTCCATATCGCTTGCCATGCAGCAACCAATCCTTGTGGAAATTCTCCCTGAGTTGTGAAAACAGCATAATTTGATTCGGGAATGACCTTACCAACCAATCCTTCAGGAATCTCGTTTAGGTTAGATACCTGACATCCGAGAATCCAAGAATAAGGCTTGGTATAATCTCCTTCATAGTCGGTGTAGAGAGCAAGAATGTTACCATTGACTTTGTTCGGGATTTTTGAGGGAATGTTTTCTCCAAAGAATTTTTCTTTGTGAGCAGGCATAGCTGAAGAACACTCTTCATTATTGGTTCGAAGCTCAAGCCCTATGAAAAATTTCTTTTTTTGATGTTCTACGGTGTGCTGCATGTCTACTCCTTGAAATTGTCTAACGATTGTTAGACTTTTTTGCTTTGGCCTTTTTCGGCTTCTTTTGGCTTTCGGGGACTGTGCTTAATTCAGCATTGAGTTCTTTGAGCAGTTTTTCAACAACCTTTGCATCAAATTCGGCAAGACCAATTGGTCGGTTAAAGTTCCTTAAAACGTATTCAGCGAAAATATTGTCTTTTGTCTTGCATAGGATAATCCCAATACTTGGTTGCTCGCCATCCCGTCTAAGTTGATCGTCCACAGCTGAAAGATATGCACTCATTTGTCCAGCGTCACGGCTATCATACTTCCCTGCTTTTAGTTCTACAATGACGTAACAGAGCAATTTGAGGTGGTAGAAAGAAGGTCGATATACAGGTCATGCTCTCCCGCCTTAAGCGGGTACTGCTGACCAAGAAAAGCAAAGCCCTGTCCCAATTCAATCAAGAATTTTTGGATGTGTTTGACCAGATCGTCCTCTAAATCTTTATTTTCTCATTGGTAAATGTTTAACAATACGTGGAAGTAACAGATTAACCATTCTCTGGAGTGTGAATATTTTAGTGGCTTTGATTTTTGGCATAGGCCATTTGCCAGCAGCTTTTAAGTTGGCAGCACCTTCAGCACTTGAAATTTTCCGAGTACTTTTCCTCAATGGTTGCTGGGATTGTATTTGGCTGGCTTTATTGGTCTAGAGGGCTTTGGGTGGCTATGGCTGCTCACTTTGTGACGGATATAATGATCCATTTATGAGGTAGAAGTACCTTAGCCGATCCGAGCTGTTAACCGTCCAAATCTAAGGTGTATATAGATCACCCTCTAAGGTTTTCTATCCCAATATCTAAGTTTTCGGCAGGAGATCAGAAATGTCTTGGCTTCTTCGCTTCTAGAAATCTCCACACATCCTTCATCCAACAGTAAGCCCGCTTTTTCGAACAAAAGTTGGGAAGCTTGGTTGTACCCAATAATTTTTAAATGCGTGAAGGCATCTGTTACAAATTGTCGCGCAGCAGGGTGTTTGGTAAGGGAATGAATTTCTTCGGTAGAAGATAGCACGACCACGGCGTCATAGAGAACAGAGGGGGCTCCCTCAAGTTTTTGATGGGCTGGTAAATGTTTCCCCGCTTTGGTTTTTATACCGCCGATGGTTAAGGCAATGATCTCAAAAGTTGCTTTCTCAGCTTCAAGTTGATGGACAATGGCATTAAAACCGGTCTCCTCGATTCCCTCCGTAACCAAAATACCTACCTTTCTACCCATAAAAGTGTTCGGAGAATTCTGCAGTATGCTGAGGGCTTTAGATGGTGGGAGTTCTTTCTTGGAAGAGTGGGGATGGGCAATGATTGTTTCCTGCATTCCCAATCCTATTGCAACGGCCTTAGCGAGCTTGGATTCGATGTTCGGTAGATGAGAAACCATTCGCTCACGGATTTTGGGATTTTCCACTTTACTCAATTCAAAAACCAAAGCATCTGCGATATGCTTTTGTTCAATTGGTGTTTGGCTTTGGTAAAAAAGACGTGCTTGGCTGTAGTGATCCGCAAATTTTTCCGCACGTTCACGAACTTTTTCTCCTGACTCTTGGGATGGGTAAGTTCGAAAACCTGTCTTGGGGCATTCTCTGGGGCCTTCCTTTAAAGAATTGGGCTCATAATTCACCCTGCCTTTGGGATTGTGCATGGCCATATGACCATCTTGTAAGAATGAATGGAAGGGGCATTTCGGGGCATTGATAGGAATATGGGTAAAATTTGGCCCTCCTAACCTTTTTACTTGCGTATCCAGGTAGGAAAAATTGCGGCCTTGTAAAAGCGGATCATTCGTAAAATCGATTCCGGGAACGATGTTGGCGGTACAAAAAGCGACTTGTTCTGTTTCCGCAAAAAAATTATCCACGCACCTATCTAATACTAATCTTCCCACAATCCGGATAGGTAGGATCTCTTCCGGAATAAGTTTGGTGGCATCCAAAATATCAAACTCAAAGGAGTTGGCAAAATCCTCATCAAATAGCTGTAAACCCAGTTCCCATTCGGGAAAATTTCCCGATTGGATAGAGTTCCATAAATCTCTTCGGTGAAAATCAGGATCTGCTCCATTGATTTTCACGGCCTCATCCCATAAAACCGATTGCATGCCTAGTTTGGGCTTCCAATGGAATTTAACAAAGGTCGATTTACCTTCTTGGGAAACAAGTCGGAAAGTATGGACCCCAAATCCCTCCATGAATCGAAAGGCTCTAGGAATGGCTCTATCAGACATGATCCACATAATCATGTGCATACTTTCGGGCATAAGAGAAATGAAGTCCCAAAAATTGTCATGCGCTGTTTGTGCTTGTGGAAACCCTCGATCTGGCTCTTGCTTAGCTGCGTGGATGAGATCGGGAAATTTAATGGGGTCTTGAATGAAAAATACAGGAATATTGTTGCCTACGATGTCCCAATTGCCTTGCTTGGTATACAATTTCACCGCAAAGCCTCTGACATCCCGTGCTAAATCGCTCGATCCTTGATTGCCAGCTACAGTTGAAAACCGCACAAAAGCCGGCGTCTTTTCTCCCGCCCGTTGAAAAATATCTGCAGAGGTAAGGTCGGCTAGAGTTTCATAGGTTTCAAAAAAACCATGTGCCCCGAATCCTCTAGCATGTACAACGCGCTCTGGAATTCGTTCATGATCGAAATGGAATATTTTTTCCCTAAACGCAAAATCTTCCAGTAAAAGAGGCCCTCTAGGTCCGATTCGCAACGAATTTTGATCATCGGAAACAGGAATCCCTTGAGGTGTAGTTAAAGTAGGCGTCTTACCGCCGGATACTTGATGTAATTCTCCTGCCGATCCTTCGAACGATTTTTCATGGCCCATAAAATCTACCCCATTTACCTTGTCTGACTTTAAACCTTTTTTTAAAAATTGCAACAAGATATCCAGGGCACAGAGAAGGAAAATTTATGGAAGGACCCTCCTTAAGATTAGCTGCAGAGCAGTTGTCCCCACTAGTTGAGGAAGTGGTGCAAAGCGTCTCTGGAAATACTAAAATCGACAAAGAGCGATTGCTCAAGAAAAAGATCCTATCCATTTTTTCCTATGGCAAATACTTAGTTTTGCAGTTTGACACTTTTGCACTCCGTACACATTTTCTTTGGTTTGGTAGTTTTGAAGCGACCATCCGTCGTAAAAAAGTGACGGGTGATTACTCTAAAAAATCTCAGACACCTCGCTTAGCGTTTCGTTGTAAAAAAGGGCATGTTGAACTTTACAGTTGTTCCGTCAAGTTCATAGAAGATGCAAACCTCCTAGAAAATTGTGACTTTACCATCGACATCATGGCGGATTGTTGGGATGAGAAACGCGCACTCAGACAATTAAAAAAACAACAAAGATTTGAGATAGCTGACGCACTTCTCGATCAAACCATTTTTTTGGGAGTAGGGAACATCATTAAAAATGAGGTGCTCTTACAAGCAAAAATCCTCCCTACGCGTAAAGTGAAAAATCTCTCTGCTCGTCAATTGAAGAAAATCGTCGAGTTAACCCGTAACTATGTCTTTCAATTTTATGAGTGGCGTAAGAAGTTTGAGCTCCGCAAACACTATCAAATTTATCGACAAAGCACTTGCAAAGTCTGTGGTGAAAAGGTGACTCGCAAGAAAACGGGGCTCCGTAATCGGATCAGCTTCTTTTGCCTACATTGTCAAAAGTAAAAAGAGGGATTTCCCACACTTTTTCTGCTTGCTATCCCTTTGCAATCTGCTTAGCCAATTGACTAAAAATACGCGCATGAAACGGGTAAAGGCTATACCAATAAAACCTGCCCCAGACTCCATTGGGACGAAATGATGCTGTTTGTTTTAGAGCTCCCCCTGTTTCATGGGGAATGATTTCAAATTCAAGCCACGCTTCACCTGGTAATTTCATTTCCGCATAGAGAAGCAAACGTAGATTTTTTTTATCTGCTAACAAAACGCGCCAGAAATCGAGAGCATCTCCAATTTTTAGCCGTGTTTTATGAGTTCTGCCTCGGCGTATCCCAATTCCTCCTACCAATTTATCCAGAAACCCCCTGAACTTCCAAGCCCAATTCATTACAAGCCAACCCCCATCTCCACCTAACGACCAAATACGTTTTTGCACTTGTTCTATAGAGCAAGAAAAAGGAACGATTCGTACATCGCTCAAGATGCCGAATTTAGGAATGTGGATATAAATGGAAAGGTCTGGATTTAAAGCAGAGCCACTTAAAGTATCTTTCCAACTTGAAGGTATCCAATCTTCTTCAGTGGGGGTGAAAGTCAATTGCAGAGCCTCTTCATAAGAGAGTAACTTTTTAGGAAAGAGCTTTTGAATGCGGTTTTCTTTGCAAACTGCATTATTAATGAGGCTTTCGACGAGGAAACGGGCAAGTGAAAAGCTTGTGCTAGTCACAAAAAATAGCCAATAGGAGGAGAGGTGAGGAGTAAGAACAGGAACCGTAAAAATTTTCCGCTTCAACCCTCGCATTTTTGCAAAATTTAATAGAAGGTCTTTGTAACTCATGACATCGGGTCCTCCGATCTCAAAAGATTGACCTAAGCAGGCTTCATTCGCTAATACGAGCGTCAGGTAATCAAGAACATCACTTATGGAGATGGGTTGGGTAAGCTGCTTAAGCCACTTTGGGGCAACCATAATAGGCAGTTTTTCAACCAAGTCTCGGATAATTTCAAACGAAGCGCTGCCTAAACCGATGATGATCCCAGCCATTAAAATAGTTACAGGAACTTTCCCTTCTTTTAGGATTTCTCCCACTCTTTTTCTCGAGGTTAAATGACGGGAAAGATCAGCTTCGTTGGAAATGCCGCTCAAGTAGATGATTTGTTTAGCCTGTGTATTTTCTAACCGACTCACAAAGTTTTTTGCGGAAGCAGCTTCTAATTCGGAAAATTTTTGCGAATAACTCATTGAATGGACTAGGTAGTAAGCCGCGTCAATGTCTGCTGGAATTTTTATCAAAGAAGAAGGATTGAGGAGATCCGCTTCAATGACATGGAGTTGAGATTGGAATTTCTCAGGGATTTCAATTCTCGAGCGGCTTCTTACCAGGGCATAGATCTCATGCCCTTCTTCTACCAAACGAGGAAGAAGGCGAGTCCCAATATATCCATTAGCTCCAGTAAGTAAGATTTTCATAATCCTCTCTTTAAAATATCTATAAGCTAATAGTCCAGAAGTAATCTATATGATGAGTTCTTTTGTTCATTCCAAAAGACAAAACATACACATTTACCAGTTGTTCTCCCTGTAAGTATGTAGTAATTTTGGCCTTTTTAGGGTGTGCTCAGAGTTACTGCGAAGTGATTAAAAGTAGGTAGTGCAGGAAAGCTTAGAGCGCGTTTAGCAATGCCTTCCGCCTTTCCTCTCATGCTTGTCATGCAGATTGCAACCAATCATCCCAAATGTATTGAGCTATGATAGAATATAGATTTAAGAAAGCACATTCTAGTCGCTACTGACTTCATTTTCTTTTGCAGGATGCAAATCTCTCATATACAGTTCCATTTGATAGTGAGGCACGGGGTGCCAACTCGCAATGAACTCTCCAACGATCTTGAAACCCACCTTTTGGTATACGTGGATGGCTCGTTTGTTTGTTGCTTCAGGATCAATTAGAACCCTTTTCATGTTGGAAAACTTGCGAATTAAAAACTCTCGAATCATGGGGACAGCGAGCCCCTTTCCCAAATAATTTAAATCGCAAATAAATAAGTCTAAGGTTGTCGCCTCTTTGCCTTCGGGCGAGGTAATCAGAAAGGCAAAAGGGGTATCTTGATCATACGCTATCCAGTAGGCAGTATCGGATTCACCTCGAAAAAATGTTTCTAAGCCATTCAAGGTGTTTTGCAAGCCAATTCCATGTAGCCACTGCTGAATGTGCTTCTGTTCAAGCCATTGGTGGAGGAAGGCTCTCTGAGAAGACTTTACTGGCTCAAACCGCAAGCTTAAGAAACTATGATTCTGATCGAGTAAAGGGGGTTGTTTTTCATTTTTCATAGAGTTGTATTTGCTTGCTGGGATCATTAAAATTTATAAGCGGAATTTGCGTATGGATTTTATCCATCATAAAATCTGCACAGGGCTTTATAAGTAGTTGGATATCCTCCCAATGCTCTTTTTCTAAGCCCATACAGATGGATTTGGCACGTTTTATTACCGGTTGATGCCTTTCAGGTAAACGATTTATCACCCAATCCGCCCCTGCGGGTTTAGATCTTATTGTGTCGGTTTCTAAAGTACTCCATATCCGGGCCAAAGTAAGTAAAACATTTCGTGTATCGTGTTTAAGGTCCTCCATAAGTCTATTTACATCAGCAAGCATAGCTTTCATAAAGTCATGATAGGGCACTTCTACCAAAAGCTGGCGAGGTTTTAATCCCCACAAGGTTTCGCTCTTTAGTAAAACTTGAGTAATAATGACTGCCAGATCTGCCATTTCATAGTTGTCCCATGGTTCAATAACGCCCTTTTCAAAGGATTCACGTAGCCAATCGCCATATTGGAAATCAAAATGGGGGGGATATTGCCAAGGATTCATCATCCTCTTTTCAACAAGAGTAATTTCAATGGGTAATTTTGCACTCTGCATATAAATGCCAGAAATTTTAAGAAACCTAGCAATTAATTTAGCTTTTTCCTCTGAAGTTGTCGCACGATTAGTCACAGTTAGCAAGTCGATGTCACTATATTTTTGCAGGCCTCCAACTACAGAGGAGCCATAAAGATAAACTCCTAAAAGATCAGCTCCTAGAGTCATTCTCAATAACTCTATGCTCTCTTCAAGTTGTAGTTGCATTTCATGGCTAAAAGTAGGCTTCATGAGTGTGATCCTCAAATCTGGTCATAACCCTTTTCAAATGAAATTCTTTCAATTGGAAATCAAAAAAATCTCCTAGAAAAATGTATTCGTTCTTTAGAGCTTTAAGTTCTGCACTATCTAATCATTCTTTTTCGTATCGTTTAATTAAGATAAAAGCTTTTCAAGAAATTGGCGATTGAATTGATAAAGACGGGCGTCAGTTGTGTTCCAAGTGTCCCGCTTTACCGTGAAGCCAATCGTGGCTATGGCTTTATTCAAACGAAGGAAGGGGATCAAAGGTTGGTAGGATGGGAGGGGACGAATAACGGCATAGCCTGATACAAAACTTTCTCTGTATTGATTTAACCAATCACCGTGTTCTAACGAGCAGAAATCCTCTTCCGCAAAGCTTGCTCTAGCTCCAGCCCAATCGATAATTCCCTGAAGCTCACCATTTGACACTATAAGGTTACCAGGACGAAAATCGCGATGTGCAATACAAGGGCCGTCTACAGCAGAAAGAAGATGCGAATGTGAAGTAAAATATCTTTGGCATGTTTCAATTAAATTAGATGGCAAATGATTCTTACACTCACTTAACCCTTCTTCAAACTTTAATGTAAAATATTCCTTAGGATCCTTACTGAGGATCTCATCTATCGGGTCGCCATATCCGGCTAAGCGATAATTGTGGATAAGAGCTAAACACTGTCCAAGCTCGTGCGCAAGAGAGAGGGTCATCTCAGGGGGTTTAAGTAGTTGTCCTGGTAAGCAATTCATGAGAATCGCTCCATCGATTCCTTTTTCAGGAGGGACTGTGTCTAAAATGCGCGGTACGGGAACTATATCAGCCATGCATTTTAAAAACTTTATCTCTCGAAGATAATCATTTTCCCTATCACAAATCTTGAGAATAAATTGTGTTCCATCTGCTTGTGTAATTCTATAAACTATAGCGACCATTGCATCTTCGTGGTCAATTCGTGAAAAAGATGCTTTTTGCAAATGGAGATGTTCTTGATAGAAGCGAATATCGATAGTTCTGTCTTTCATCTTCCTCCAAAAGGTCGTTGGAAAGCATTTTTAATGTTGTTTGAATATGCGGACGTTGTTCAACCATCGGTAAGTAGGAATTTCAGAGAAGCTTTAGCAGGAGAGACGAAAGGGGTTAAAATAACTTGCTTCCATTCGGTGCTTTTTGGCTGGCTCGATGAGGACTACGTTCCCAAATTGATACTGTAGCCCCAGTTTTAATACTTCTGAAATACACTTTCCAATTTGTTGGGGAGGAAAGTTAACGACGGTAATAATTTGCTTTTCTCTCATAAAAATTGCGCTCTTGGAATAGCCCCCGTCATTAGTTCTGTGTAAAAAGAGGGCCTTTTGCAAATCTTTCTCCTGTAGGATCTCGATAGACTTCTGCAAAATTTTCATAAACCCTTGATTCAGTTGGGTTCCAAAACTGGGGATTCTCTGCATGAATTACATTAAGGATCATATCCACTGTTTCCGAAACTGGCCGTCCATTTCTCATTAATGTACGCCATTTACTCACATCAGCATCCATTTGCGAGTAGGGATTTTCTTCTTTATTGAAGCGTTCGCCAATTGTTACCGCTCTTTCAAAGTTAGTGACAACGGGTCCTGGATGAATATTGGCTACAGTAATGTTATATCCCGCATCTTTTAAATCATTTTTTAATTGAGCGGTATAATGTTCAACCATGGCTTTACTTCCAGAATAAAAACACTGGCGCATATCGGGGAGCGGTCCCACAATACTGCTAATTGTAATAATCACTCCTGAATTTTGCTCTCTCATAAGAGGCAATACAGAGTTTGTTACTTTAACAACGCCAATTACATTGGTTGCAATAATCTCTTGTATTTGCGATACACTGAAGGATTCTGCAACACCCACGATTCCCATACCAGCGTTATTGATTAATATATCAATTTTACTGATAGACTGGACTAACGATCGAATATTCTCTTCGCTATCTGTAACGTCTAGCTTTTTAACGAGAAGATTTTGATACTCCTTCGCAAGCGTTAAGAGTTTCGGACTATTTTCCGGAGAACGCGCAGTAGCGATAACTGTAAAACCTTCTTTGGCAAGTCGTTCTGCTGTAGCCAATCCAATTCCATTTGAAGCGCCAGTAATTAAGACAACGGGCTTGTGACTTAATGCTTTCATTCCATGTATTCCTGTATGTTATTGTTCAGAATGTTCTAATTCTCCAGCAGAAATAAAAAACGGACTAAAATGAGGAGAAGGAGCAATTGTTATATTATCAGCTTGATGCGAAGGGAGTGTAGAACACTTTTTGACATCGCAAACCTTTTGAGTAAGCTCTTACGCCTGAATTAGCAGTGGAAGAACAAAAATAGGTAACCTATTGGTTAATCAGTTTTCTTGAGAGGTAATAAAGTGAGGTTCCTTGAGCGTAGCCAGTACGAACAAAATCTTGCTTAAAGCCCATTTTCTGATAAAACTCTAAAGCTTGAAAACTCATCGTTTCGACAAAAGCAAAATGACATTCTCTTGTATTCCCAAACTCCAAAGCATGGGCCATTAATTGGCGGCCGATTCCCTGACCTCTGTATTTTTCTTCCACAAGAAGAAATTTGATATGAAGTTGTCCCCAGAATAATTGGACAACGATTGCTCCAACAAATCCAGATTTATCAAAAATTTCAAATGAGATCGCTTCTTCGCTAAGACCATCTATACCCGTAATTTTGATGGCCTGTTGAGCAAAACCATGAAAGATTTTCTTTTTAATTGCGTCCGAGAGTTTATTTTGCTTAATTTCGAAAGACATGTTTTCCTTTATATTGTTATAAAGTCTTTTTCCTGCTGAAAGCTTAAGAGCTCTTCTAAAAAACCAAGGCAGCATTCAAAAGCGGATTACCAAATGTGCGATGATATGCTCGATGGTCTTATGGATGATAAAATGTATCTGGATAAGGTTAAAGACTACATAGCTCATCAAGCAGAGATGATGGAACAATGCACGCCATGAAAAGGCTGATCACAATTTCTGCGTGACAGCCAATATGGTGTGAACTTGGCCGCTCGTGCTTGACAAACCTTTGGAAGTTCTGTGAAGTTGTAATAAGAAGAAAAAATATTGGCGCATGATACACATTTGATTAGCTTCATGGATTCTCTATATCGTCAAAAAAAATTAAGCTAGAAATACCCGGATGGCGGTTTCTTCACCAGGCAAGACATGATAATCAGCTAGTGTTTTTCCTGAAACGAATTCAAAAGATCCTCTGACAATCATTTTTCTTACAGCAGGAACTTCGTCTTTTCCAGAATCTTTTAAATATTGAGATATTACTCGCTCTAGCACTTTTTCCCTTGTTGAAAAAATACTAGCATCGGTGCTCACCAGAGAAGATCCGGTGCTAGAGAAAATTCCAGCTTTAATCCGGCACTTAGTAATTTCATAAATATCATGTTTATCTTGGAATTCTTCTTCCTTTAGAGGTTTCCGATCATAAGGACAGCTCTTGAGCCGATTAGCCAAACATTCTTTAATGCAATGCCTATCAAAAATATGACCACATTTTAAAGCTATTGGGTCACTGACTTTTTCTAAACATACACCACAATCAGGAATATCCGCAGTTGCTGCTTGGAGTTGTTCTGACCTGTCTGGCATACGATGATGTGATTCAAATGTTGAATGAAACCAAGAAGGTGAACTACTAGATGAAGAACTTGGAAGGGACATTTATCTCCTTATAAATTTAGCTGGGAAGAATTGTTTGAGCTATATGCAACTGGTAACTATTCCCTTCTAAAACTGACAGAAGAAGCCGGAAAACTTGGGTTGCGCACCAGAAAAGGCAAAAAGATAGCTAAATCTCAAAAGGATGGGGCAAGCAGGACTTGAACCTGCGACCAGCGGGTTATGAGTCCGCTGCTCTAACCAACTGAGCTATTGCCCCAAAGAGGTAATAAGAATAACGGTTAGAAGATCGTGTTGCAATAGAAATGTTGCAAAGTTTTTGCGAATAAACCCCGGAGCAGGATATAGAGTAATTTTTAAAGTCTCACACAAGAGCGAAGGGTAGGGAGCATGCATTGGAAAGCGTGGCTTGCGGGAATGGTAATGATTTCAGCAGGTGTCGATGCCGGGGAAAAACACCCCTATTTGTTAACTAGAACGGATAATATCCCAGTCGACGATTTCGAACATGCAACGGATGCTTATCTGGAAGGGTATATCCAAGCATTAGTGGATATGCACTATTATGAATGTCATTTGGTCGTAACTGTCCGCGATCATCAAGTCTATCTAGCCAATCTTCCTAAAAATGAGATGCTATCCAATAGTATAATAGCTTTTGTTCAGGAAGTCCCAGGCGTACAAAATGTCCAAGCAAGAAATGAAATAACTGACGAACAAAAAGCAATTCGAGAAAAATACACGGAACAGCCTCATGTTAATGGTGTATGGTTTCCTCAATCGACTGTTTTATTTCAGCCCCTTGTAGCGGATCCTCGAGAACCGATGTACTACGTGGCCTATCGTTGGGGTGATAAAGTCATGGGAAAGAGTGCAGTAGCTATTGCACTTGGTGATGATTTCCCTCTTTTTAGATGGTGCGATGTATTCCGCTGGCATGGAGATATGCAGATTGGCGTTCAAGCAGGGATTTGGGCTGTTTTCAATTTTTCGCATGTACCCGATGACCACCCTGGCGGTTCATGTGAACTTATGAATACAGATTACATGTTATCTTTCCCTTTGACTTACGCTGTAGATAGATGGTCGTTTCGCTTAAAGTTGTACCATGTCTCCGGCCACTTGGGAGATGAATTTTTAGTTGATCATCCTGATTTTCTAGATGAGAGAAAAAATCCAAGCTACGAAGCGCTCGAGTTTATACCCGCCTACCAGCTCGGTCAGACATTTCGTTTTTATGGAGGCCCTGGAATTATCTTACACAGCGACCAGTCCTTTAACATGAGAACGTTATATGCCAAATATGGGGCAGAAGCTCGGCCATGGGGACGTAAATTTTATTACAGCCGACTATTCGGATCTCCATTTTTTATTGTGCATATGGAAAATTGGCAAGTCCGTCATTGGAACCCCGACATTTTCGTAATGGCCGGGTATGAATTTAGTAAGATGCAGGGGATCGGAAGAAAAGTGCGTCTCTTTGCAGAATATCACCACGGCTATTCCTATGAGGGGCAATTTTATAAAAAGCGCACACAATATGGGCAATTTGGCCTTTCATGGGGATTCTAGAGACCGAGGTTCTAAGCGAGATGGCTCTTTTTTGCGGTTATCGACTTCGAGATATGAGGTAATAAGAGCGATTAGCTCTTTGGGAATGCTCCCCAATGAATGCGTTTTTTCAATCGATGAAAATACTAATGCGTAGGATAGGGCTTGCAGAGCCAGTATTCGAGGACTTACACGAGCTACTCTTTCAATTAAATCACTTCGAACAGGCGTCTGTAACTCCGGCGTTTTAAAATTTCCTAATGGAGGGGCGGCCTCGTCCTTTAGGATCTCATCAGCTCTTCTAATTAAGTATCCGAAGCGGATGTTTAGGGCTATTACCTCAATATTGGGATCTATTTGTACTGCCAGAGCGTGGATTGTCAAACGTATAGAAGATCTCAATTGTCTTAAGGTCTTACAATCATGTTCTTTAATCTGTTGATTGATCGAAGTCCTGTGCTTTTGTAATTTTTCTACTTCTTCTACAGAAGTTTCGCCTACCATGAATGGTGGCCTATTTGTGATTGTACTACAGGACATGCTACCCTTGAGTATCAATAATTAGTTTTACTCTGTGGCGACGAAGCCATCTTCGAAGATGGGTCCATTTTTACCGATAGGCAGAGTTTCGCTAAAAAAGCGTCGATATACATTAATTCCTTGAGAGGCTTTTTGAATACAATAGAAACAGTTGCTCACCCACTCTGACCCTCGGATTGTCCCTGTTTTTAAGTTCACTTGGAAGCGAGAAGAAATCTTACTCTGCCAATATTCGCGAGAACCGAGAAGAAGTACAGGAGTAGGTTGCACAGAGCCTACTTTGCGGCGCAGCTCTTCAAGGGCATATTCGAAATCTGTACCAATCCCTCCTTCGAGGAAGATAGGAAAGTCGAGATTAAATTCGGCTTGACGTTCTACAAGACGATCAAGACGGAATGTCATTTTGGCATCGACATAGGGATTTTGTTTTTGTTCGTTGACAATACTGTCGGGCTTTGCGCGGAAATCGACAATGTTAGCGCAAGAGAGGATGCCTAAGTTCTTGGCGACTCGATTCCCGACTTCCATAGCGCCAGGACCTCCACCAGTGATGAGCGCTAATGGAATATCCTTATGGAAAAGTGGATGGTCAAATTCACTTCGCATCGCCAGCACACCCTTCAATAATTCAGCCAATTCGTATTCAAATTCTCCCTCCATTAAATTCGATCCATAGATACCAAAGCTCGTAGCGCGGATAAAAGTTTCTACTTGATCAAGTGGAACAAACATCCCCGAATCCTTGTCGGGTTTAGGCACGTATTGCAGAATCTTTCTAGAAGCGCGATCACACCAGTAAATAGGAACAGCAAATTTGGCCAGATCATGAAGTAAAGAGCGATCTTCATGCGAAAAGTAATCGCCGAAACTAAGAGAAGGAAATTCAAAATAGATTCCCTTCAAGCAGCGCTGGATCTGATCCCCCAGTAGCATCCGTTTCATCAGAGGGGAGGGGCAATGGCGTAGCAAGAGAATGCCCTGAGAGGTGATCGTGCCCTCTTCAATCGCTTTAAGGAAAGGATAGGAAGGCTGCTCGGAAATATAGCGCTCAACCATGAGGGCTTGGCGCCCGGGGTGAATGAGGCCAGGGAAATCATTGTAGCGGGGATTTGTCGATACCCAATCCAAAGGGCTTAAGTTTTTTAGTTGTTCCCCTTTGACGATATAAGTAGCGCAAAGATGGTGGCGTGGCGCAGGAGCAATATCAAAGGCTTTAAAAAGGATTTCTGGATCTTCTAAAGATTCTTGCAATTGATCTCTATCGGCAAAGAATACATATTCGCGATAAGGTTCGAGGGTATAGAACTCGAGGGGGATATCATTGATCTGTTTTTCTGAAGAGCCAAAAACTTCGTATACATCCCCAGAAGCATAAGTGTCGGGCTGAAGAACGGAAGCGCTAGTATGTTGAATCCCTTCAGGGAGTAACTCCTGTACAACTCTTCCAAAAACTGTGCGGATATGCAGGGGGAGGGTTTTAACGAGAAGAATATCGTTTTCAGAAACAACTCTAGCGGTATCCTCTTGCCATCGTTGATGAATTTTAAGCCATTCCCGTGTATAGATTGCAGGGGATTTAAGGGCATTGGCAAGAGAAGGAATGAAGCCTTTAATGGCGGGATCATAGGTGAGACAACCGTTAAGCAAAGAGAGATAAGCAATCGCTCTACCTTCAACTTTTTCAAGGACAAGATCGGAACCCCCTTGTAAACCTCCAAGTGATAGAAGAGGACGTCCTTCTCGATCCGCTCTTCCGAACATTCGCGTAAGATAATCGGGATCGCGAACGCGTCTTCGCTCATCAGCAGCAAAAAGCTTACCGATATAGGCACCTGATTCTAAAAGCTGAAGTAATTGGACAGCTAAAGGGCCAATCGCACGCAGGCGAACCTTGACACGCGCGGAAAATGTTTTAGGTTCCAGCTGATAATCAAGCCCTTGTCCCTCAAGTCCTAATTGAGCTAAGGTGCTCTTGATATTGAACATGATGAATTGCTGGGGGATTTGGTACCCCATAAAAGAGGGAGAAATATTTTCTATCGTAACGATAGCTTCTGCTGTCGATTCATCCAATCTAGAGATCTCTTCGATCATTCCATCTGGAGAAATGAGGTCATAATGACGGGTAAAGAAAGCGCGATGCATCAAAAATAATCCTTTAAATCGCCGAGCCTAGGTTTATCTTCTCCCATGTTGAAGAAGAATAAACTATCTGCCGCTTAAATCCTATTCCAAGAAATACTTGTGCACATCATTAAATAGGAATAAAATAGTACATTTTAGACTTTTGGATACGAGCATGATTCCGCGCAGTTTGGGGACCCACGACGGAACTTTTCACGCTGATGACGTGACAGCTTGTGCGCTTCTCATAGTATTTGGGCAGATTGATCGTGATAAAGTCGTACGCACGCGTGATAGTGCAGAGTTGAATCAGTGCGAATACGTATGTGATGTAGGCGGTGTATATGATCCTACAACGAAACGTTTCGATCACCATCAATCCGATTATCAAGGTAAGTTCAGTAGTGCTGGAATGATCCTGAGTTATCTTTTAGATCGGGGACTCATTGACGATCCCACCTATAGGTATTTGAATAACGGACTCATTATAGGAGTCGATGATATCGATAATGGGAGGAATTTTCCTCAAGTGGGTCATTGCTCCTTTTCGCAGGTCGTCTCGAATTTTGTGCCCACGCAATATGATGTTAGTGAAACAGAGCAAAGAAAAGCTTTTGAAGAAGCTCTAACGTTTGTTTTAGGGCATGTTACGCGGTTGTTGGAGAGATTTCATTACATACAAGGCTGTCGAGCAAAAGTGGCTGTTAGTATGCAGAGTAATTCTGAGGCACTCCTTTTTGATGAAACATTACCCTGGATGGATAGTTTCTTCGATTTGGGAGGCGAAAAACATCCCGCTCTTTTTGTGGTTATGCCTGCAGGAGTCCATTGGAAATTGCGGGGTATTCCCCCAGATAATGAACACAAGATGGCTGTACGTTTGCCGCTTCCTGCTGCCTGGGCAGGCTTATTAGAAGAAGAATTAAAGAAAGCCACGGGTATCCAAGGGGCCATCTTTTGCCACAAAGGGCGCTTTATTTCGGTCTGGGAGACTAAAGAAGACGCATTGAAAGCTTTAGAGAAGGTGTTAGCGCTAAGAGGATGTCCTTAATAGAAATTGGGGTGAAAAAATGACAACGATTTTTGGTAAAATTATTGCAGGTGATTTGCCTTGTGATAAAGTTTTCGAGAACGATCATGTTATCGCTTTTAAAGATATCCATCCTGTTGCACCTGTTCATATTTTGATTGTCCCAAAAAAAGAGATCCCTAATTTTCAATCCTTGATGAAAGAGGATTATCATCTCCTAGGTGAAATTGCTGCTGTTGCACAAACCTTGGCTAAAGAATTTGCGATTACAGAGGGTTATCGCCTACTCACAAATAATGGTGCTGGAGCGGGGCAAACGGTTTTTCATTTACACTTCCATCTGATCGGGGGAAGCTCTATGAATAATCTCATATGAAAAAGAGTTTTTTCTTTCTTGCTTGCTGTGGAAGTGTTTCTTTATTGGCAATCACCGAGGAGAGCGCCGCGCGGCGAATCGATAGTTTTCTCTTACTCAAAGATCCTCATGCTGCCCTACTAGAAGCGCGAGAGGCTTTACAAGAATTTCCCAACTCAACGCTATTGCGTAAGAAATATTTGTGTGCATTGAGCGAAAATGGAGAAGAAATCGAAGCATGGAAGACCTTTGCCTCTTTGTATGAGGGAGGAAAAGAGCGTGAAGGAAGGTTTTTGCTCGAAACTCTAGCATGGGGCTCCTTGCAGAAAGGGCGTGCGGCTCAGCCTCTATTTGTAAAACTGTATGCCATGATGGGAGCTTGCTTCACGCGAGATGCCAAAGCAATCCCCGTACTTCTGGAAGGCTTACGTAGTTCTAATGCGATGATAAGGAGCGTTTCGCTTCAATTATCGGCAACAATGGGAGACAAGCCCTTACGCAAAGAAATATTGCGGATTTTAGAAAAAGAGAAGAATTGGCATGTGCGTCTAACAGCTATTCAGGCTGCTGGACAAATGCACTTAGAAGAGGCTAAGCCTCTTTTACAAAAAGCGATTGCGAATAACAAGATTACTACGGAAGAGAAGGCACTTGCGATCATCACACTGGCGACGCTTTATGAAAAGGTAGAGCCCGCAGAAATGAATATGCTCCTTACGAGCAAGCGTGCAGGACTTCGTCAATTAGCCTGCGAGCTTGTCGGACATCTGCAGCTCTCTCAATACACCCTAGGTATTGTTAATCTCTTGCAAGACCATTCCCCAGATGTCCGTATGATGGCGCTTGGTACATTGGGTTTTCTACCCCAAGTGATGGTGCAAGGTAAACCGATCTATCAACATGAAGCCGTACAAAAGTCTTTGGAAGATTCCAATCCCTCCGTCTCCATTACCGCAGCATGGTTATTACTGCGAGGAAATGACAGAAAGGCTGAAGAAGTATTTCAGAATTTTTTAGATAAAGGTCAGCTCGAAGAAAAACGCATGGCTTCAGCCGCTCTTGCTACATGTGGGAGTGCGGGTTTAAAGTTAATGCGCGAATGGCTGCAGAAATCTGAAGATGTTTATGTGCGGGTCAATCTCGCTATGGGTTTAATTGGACAGAGATCGAGTATCGATGAAAGCTGCTTAGTTATTCAGAAAGCTCTCCAAAATGGCGGATTATGGATGTGGGATGAAGGCACGCACCCTCTTTTCCGTTCGTTAGCGCCTAGCTCAATTAAACATATCGATCAAGTGCCCAATTATCCCCTCGTAGTCGATCAAATGGTCAGGCTCGACCTTCTTAGTGTCTTGAGCATGTTGCGCTATCCAAAGGCGATCGAAGCCGTCCAAGAGTTTCTCAAAAAAGGTCAGTGGAGTGTTATAGGTTCAGCTGCCGGAGTTCTTTTAGAAGAAGGAGAGGAATTAGAGATCGAAGTTGTTAAAAGTTTGCTTCAGCATCAGGATGAAGAGGTACGAGTTGAGGCGGCTCTGCTTCTTGCTTTACGAGCACGTGATCCTGCAGGGGCTGAGGAGCTCATTCTCGCGTATCCGCGTGCTAACCGACATACGAAAATTCGCATCTTAGAAGCTATAGGTAAAAGTGGACATCCTCAGGCGATTCCATTTCTTGTGGACGTACTAGGTGAACCCTTTCAAGTTTTACGTATTGTTGCAGCTTCTGCATTAATTCAATGCTTGTATCAATAGGATTTACATGTTCTCTCATGACCGCGTTAAAGCGATCCAAAAACAGTTAGCCGATGCTCACGTCGATGGATGGCTTGTTTACGACTTTCAAAAGCGAAACGAGCTTGCATGGGACTTTCTTGAGTTGCCCCAGCAAAAACATTTAACGAGGCGTTTATTTTATTGGATACCTCAACAAGGAACTCCCACCAAGCTCGTTCATCAGATAGAGTCTGGGGCGCTTGATCATCTTCCGGGTGATAAAAAGATTTATCTAAGTTGGGAATCTTTAGAAGAAGCTTTAAAAATCCTCCTAAAAAACTCTAAAAGAGTAGCCATGGAATATTCGCCACGGTGCGCAGTTCCTTATATCTCACGAGTTGATGGGGGAACTATAGATCTTGTACGAAGTTGTGGAGTGGAGGTGGTGAGTTCCTCTCCATTTTTACAGCTCTACACCAGTGTCTTAAGTCAAGCCCAAGTAGAAAGTTTAATCGAAGCAGGCCGGTTTGTTGAACGTACAGTTGAAGGAGCGTGGCAGCTGATTGCGCAATCCATACAAAAAGGGCCGACGATTACCGATTTTGAAGTTGTTCAATGGATGGATAGAGAGTTCGCTAACGCAGGTTTTGAAACAGAGAACACTTTACCCCATTGCGCTATCAATGCAGATAGTGCTGATCCCCATTATGTGCCTAGCAAAGAGAATGCTAAGAAAATTTGTCCAGGTGATTTTATTCTAATCGATCTCTGGTGTAAGAAAAAGCATGCTTTCTCTGTATATGCCGATATAACACGAGTGGGTGTCGCTTCAGCTGCTCCTACTCCCAAACAGCAAAAGATTTTCGATATTGTAAGAAAAGCGCAAAGAAGGGCAACTGAATTTATCCAAGAACGCTTTGCGAATAAAGAGACGGTAAAAGGATTTGAAGTTGACCAGGTTTGTCGAAAAATTATCGAGAATGCAGGTTATGGTGAATTCTTCACCCACAGAACGGGGCATAATATCACTACAGAATTGCATGGTCCAGGCACGCATCTCGATAGTTTAGAAACATATGACGATCGTCCAATTTTAGCTGGTACTTGTTTCTCATGTGAACCTGGTATTTATCTTCCAGGAGAATTTGGAGTGCGCCTTGAATATGATATTTATATTTCTCCGCAAGGCGAAGTGCAAATTGTTGGTGGTGAGCAAAATACACTACGTCTTGTTTAACTCACTGACTAAAATATTTTATGGCTAAGTTGACGGATAGCACAAGGCGTGTTCGCAGTATCTACTTGTTCTTGGAATAGGGGTGCTTTTTTATCTTTTTCGAAAATAAAGATCGGTTCTTTGCATCCATATAAATGGGCAATAGCATAGGTTTCTGGCGGGGTCATCGGCATATTCCCAATCTCGTTTAGAGACTCCATGCGGAAAGGCTTTGTCAGGACGCCGTAGGTATAAGCGGCAGTGATTTTATCTGCTGACGCTGCTCGTTCAAGAAAGTAAGCTTCTCGTAACTGTAAGGCGCGTTGATCAGCATTTTTATCATTTCGAGCGTTTTTTTGGAGACTTTTGGCTTGGACAAAGAGTTCATGAGATCGTTCGGCTTGATAAATCATGCATGCAAAACCCGGGATTAAACTTTTGAGCCCATTTTTGAGATTCTGAAAATTATGGATTTGAGAAGCGGTTAGTTCCCACTCAGAAAATTTTTTACGCAGCAGCGAGGGCGAGAGAGATTCAAGATTTTTTTGAATCTCTGCGATTCGTACAAATTTCTTTTTCTCCATTCCATGTGCTTCAGCTTGGGCATTCGAATAAGAATAAATATTAATCGCTGCCGATAAACTGCCGAAAGCAGTAAAAATTACACCCATGATTAGGCCTGGAGCATAGAGGCTCGTCAACACAAAGGCTAACGCACTCAATGCTAAAAACCCCACTACCGTCGTTGCTTTTGCAATGTTCCAGAGAGTTTCACGGTGTTCATGTACATGGATTAAATCTTTGGGTGCTATGCATAATTCTCGATTGAGGGTTTTTACTGGGACGGGAGAGTGAGGTGCTTCAGAAACTGTTCCTTTATAAGGACCACATAAAGTGGAAGATAGGGCAAGAGATGTTGTTGTCATGATCTGCCTTTTTTAAGTTAATTAGTTACGATTATACAGTAAATTATCCTAGAAGTAAATAATGCAAATAATTATAAATGAATAACTTTTGTGTTATTTAATAGTATTTTTATCAGGAGATATTAATCAAATTTTACTTAAAAGATTAATAGCCTCTTGTTTCATGCGTAGGTGGATGCTGGAAAAGCCGTTAGACCTTCCTGGAGAAAGGGTAGCCAAAATACCCATCTCTGCTATACAAATCGGGGGACATTTTAAAATTGTTTCCACAGATTCGCCATCATAGATTTTTAATAACAAGGCAGCCAGGCCGGCTGAAATTAAAGCTTCACTTGATACTGAGAAATAAACTAAATAATTTTCTAATCTTGCAGAAAGATAAACTTCGCTCTGACATCCCGATACTAGATGACAAGGTTGTCGTAGATCAGAATCTGCTGGAGGTAGTGTGCGCCCCATTTGCATCAATCTTTCAAAACGCGCATTGGCATCTTTTAGTAGAGAAAACTCTTTTACAAGCTTAGCTTGACGCTCAAGACAAGAAGTAAAAACGGTATCCATATTTAACCAGAATGCATCATAAAAAAACTTTCGTTGTTGGGCAGTAAGATGAGTTAGTTGCGCATTAACTATACACTACTCGGGGTATTGTCGCGCAAGAATGTGTTCTTAAAATTGAATTTTATCATGCCTTTTTTATGACGCTTAACTTTTTAGAGTGCTCTTGGCTGATTTGATCTAAAATGTCAGATAAACTATGAATTTTACTATTATCCGTCTGTTTTGACCGATTATGAATAGAAATTTAATTAGCTAATTTTCGAAAAAACAAGGAAAATTTTGGCTTGAAAGAGGGAGATAATTTACTCACATGTAAACCCTTGTATTGACAATAAGACGGTCATCATGTTTGATATTTGCTATTCAGTTTTTAAGAGAATTTATTGGCGTATGCCAAAAGAAGATACACTAAAGATCGATGGGACCATCGAAGAGCTACTCCCCAATATGACATTTAGAGTGGTTTTACAGAACGGAATGCACGTATTTGCTCATTTGTGTGGGAAAATGCGTATGCGTAACATCCGCGTGCTTGTAGGGGATAACGTCACAGTAGAGATGTCGCCCTATGACCTTACAAAGGCGCGGATCATTTATCGTCAAAAATAGGCTGCCCAAAGCTATGAATCTTTGATTGCTTTAATTTGACCTGGAGTCTAAACTTGAGTGCTTTGGCGTTACAGCTTTTACGTTAATAGCTCTTGATATGGGCCCGGGTAGCTCAGTGGTAGAGCACTTGCATGGTAAGCAAGTTGTCGAAGGTTCGATTCCTTTCTTGGGCAAAACGCTAACTCAAACATAAATAAACAGAGGATCCTAACGGAGGACTACAATGGCCAAGGAAACCTTTCAAAGGAACAAGCCGCACGTCAATATCGGCACCATCGGTCACGTTGACCATGGAAAGACATCCCTAACTGCTGCGATTACTAAAGTGTTGGCTGAAGGAGGTAAAGCGAAGTTTCGCGATTACGCTTCTATTGACAATACTCCCGAAGAAAAAGCACGTGGGATTACGATTAACTCAACGCACGTCGAATACGAAACAGAAACACGCCACTATGCCCACGTCGACTGCCCTGGCCACGCGGATTATGTCAAGAACATGATTACCGGTGCTGCGCAGATGGACGGAGCTATTCTCGTCGTTGCTGCAACAGACGGTGCTATGCCTCAAACAAAAGAACACATTCTTCTTGCTCACCAAGTGGGTGTTCCTTCAATTGTTGTATTCTTAAACAAGATGGACATGATTGGCGAAGGCGACCAAGAACTCGTTGAGCTCGTTGAAATGGAACTTGCTGAACTTCTTGAAGCCAAAGGCTACAAAGATGCACCGATCATTCGCGGTTCTGCACTAAAAGCCCTCGAAGGAGAGGAAAAATATGTGCAAGCAATCAGAGATTTGATGAAGACCGTCGACGAAAAAATCCCAACACCGACACGCGAAGTAGATAAACCCTTCCTTATGCCAATCGAAGACGTGTTTTCTATCTCTGGCCGGGGTACAGTAGCTACAGGTCGCGTAGAAAGAGGCGTGGTTAAAGTCAACGATAAGCTGCAACTCGTCGGTATCCGTGATACACGTGATAGCGTAGCAACTGGTTTGGAAATGTTTAACAAAATTCTAGACGAAGCGCGCGCAGGTGAAAACGTAGGTATCCTTCTCCGTGGTTTAGAGAAAAAAGATATTGAACGCGGAATGGTTCTTGTTGCTCCAAACACATGCAAGCCCCATACAAAGTTCAAAGGCACCATCTACGTTTTAACAAAAGAAGAAGGTGGTCGTCATAAGCCATTCTTTACAGGTTACCGTCCTCAGTTCTACTTCCGTACAACCGACGTAACAGGTACAGTAACTCTTCCAGAAGGCACAGAAATGGTTATGCCAGGTGATAACGTTGAGTTGTCAGCTGAGCTTATCAGCCCTATTGCGATGGAAGAAGGTATGCGCTTTGCCATCCGTGAAGGCGGCCGCACTATCGGCGCTGGAACAGTGACAAAAATTCTTACCTAAAGTGTGAAATAGGAGAGGCTTGTTTAGAGCTTCTCCTATTCGTATGGATAAGGAATTGGTGGAGCACCGTAATCGCGGATAGCTCTCATTGTGGGTGTGTAGCTCAGCTGGTAGAGCAGCGATCTCCAAAGTCGCCGGTCGGGGGTTCAAATCCCTCCGCACTCGAGATAGAAAACGTTAAAAGAGAAGCGCGTGACGACCTTAATGAATCGAGAGATCCAAAGTGTTCCTTCGAAAGAAAAAGTGCGAAAACAGCCCTTTTTCCGTTTTATCCATGAGTTAAGGATTGAGCTGAAAAAAGTGAGCTGGACTACCAAAGCCGAGCTCAAAGTAAGTGTCAAGGTTGTAATCTTGTCAGCCTTTATTTTTGGCTTAGGTGTGTATTTTGCTGATATTTTGATCAAATCGGCCTTACAGGGAATTAGCGCATTTGCGCGTTTGCTAGGTGGATAAATTATCCGGAGTTTTTGAATGCATAATTGGTATGTCGTTCAGGTGATCTCTAGCCAGGAGAAGAAGGTAAAGCGGACTCTTGAAGAAAATCGCGAAAGCAGTGGCATGTTAGATTTTATTGAAGAAGTTCTAGTGCCAACAGAAAATGTCGCTGAAGTTAAACGCGGTGAACAGCGTGTCAGCGAGAAAAAACTCTGGCCAGGATATATTCTACTCAAGATGAACCTGACTGATGATTCGTGGATGTATGTAAAAAACACGAGCGGAGTTCTAGATTTTCTTGGTGGTGAAAAACCATCTCCACTTACGCAGAAAGAAGTTGATGAAATTTTGCACGAACTCGAGGAAAAGAAGAAGGGTGTCGTACAAAAACACAACATCGCGCCAGGAGACAAAGTCAAGATAACCGATGGGGTTTTTGTAAACTTTATTGGTACAGTGCATGAAGTCTTTCATGACAAAGGTCGTTTGAGTGTGATGGTCTCTATTTTTGGTCGAGAAACTAGAGTTGATGATCTAGAATTTTGGCAAGTAGAAGCTGCTCCAGCGGATTATGAAGAATAATTTTAGCACCCGCCTCTGGTGTTAAGTGAAATGATATGAAGAGGAAATGAAGAATGGCAAAGAAACTTGTAAAAGTAATTAAGTTGCAGATTCCTGCAGGGAAGGCAAATCCTGCTCCGCCAATTGGCCCAGCTCTTGGTGCCGCCGGCGTTAATATCATGATGTTCTGCAAGGAATTCAATGCAAAAACCCAAGATAAAGCAGGGGATATTCTTCCTGTTTTAATCAACGTATACGCTGATAAGTCGTTTACGTTTATTACGAAGCAACCTCCTGTTTCTAGATTGATTCTTAAAGAATTAGGGATTGAATCTGGATCCAAGGTTCCAAATCGCGATAAGGTCGGCAAACTGACAAAGTCACAAGCTCGACGTATTGCAAAGCAAAAGCTACCCGATATGCGTGTCAGCTCAGATGATGCAGCTTTGCTGGTCGTTATGGGCACGGCTCGTTCTATGGGAGTGGATATAGTAGAAGGCTAAAAACATGTCGCAAAAGAGTAAGAGACTTCGGGAGATAGAAAAACTCGTCGACGCAGAAAAAGTATATAGCGTTGACGAAGCTATCGATATATTGAAGCAATGTCCCTCGGTTAAGTTTGACCAATCAGTGGACATTTCTATCAAGACAAGCGTCGATGCTCGCAAATCAGAACAGCAGGTGCGTGGCACTGTTTCCTTACCGAATGGAACAGGTAAACGCATGGTATTACTAGTCTTCGCAAGAGGAGATAAAGTTAAAGAAGCCCTTGATGCTGGCGCTGACTATGCAGGAAATGACGAACTAATAGAGAAGGTGAAAGGCGGATGGCTAGAATTTAATGCCATCATTTCGACCCCCGATATGATGCGTGAGGTCGGTAAGTTGGGTAAAGTTTTAGGTCCGAGAGGATTAATGCCCACGCCAAAAGCCGGAAACGTAACTATGGATGTAGCGAAAGCTGTAGCCGAAGTTAAAGCTGGGAAGATCGAGTTCAAAGGCGATAAAAACGGTGTGATCAACGGTATGGTTGGTAAACTTTCGTTCGCGAAAGATAAGCTGGCCGAGAACATTCGCGTTTATATGCAAGCTATTACAAGAGCCCGTCCCGCTTCAGCTAAAGGTGATTTCGTACGCTCTCTCGTATTATCATCTACGATGGGTCCTGGTTTAAAAGTTGCAATTGATCAAAAGGATTAACCCATGATAGCAGAAAAACAATTACTTTTAGATGAGATCAAAGAAAAAGTTGATCATTCTAAAGCGCTGTTTTTGGCTAGCTATCAGAAGCTCAGTCCAAATTCGGCAGCAGGCTTCCGCGATGCACTTCGTAAAAGCGGTGCAAGCATGGAAGTGGTGCGTAAGCGCATCTTGCTAAAAGCTACACAAGCCGCTGGGATACAATTTAATCCTGACGAACTAGAAGGCCACATCGCTGTGATCTTTGCAGATGAAGATCCAGTTGCTACAAGTAAGCTCATTTTCGGATTCAGCAGAGAAAATGATAATGCTCTGAAGGTGCTAGGTGGACAGATAGAAGGAAAAATTTGCTCGGGTTCCGATGTCGA
>Ga0207143_1021_pt1 | contig 37517 bp, 32 predicted proteins | sample Alteio_BWMinHeat_3_FD_153566 | JGI IMG/M metagenome (GOLD analysis project Ga0207143, IMG submission 153566) | Enriched cells from forest soil in Barre Woods Harvard Forest LTER site, Petersham, Massachusetts, United States -... | ecosystem: Environmental > Terrestrial > Soil > Temperate forest >... | reverse complement strand
AATCTTCTTGGTAGTCAAAAGCGAGATTGGTAAGGCGTTGTGCTTGCATATGGAGATTTTCTGGTGGTACCGTAAACTCCTGTATTAAGCTAGCCCTTAGAGTATCGAATCTCTCCTGAGACAAATGTTCATCGAAATTCTTTAAGAATTCTTCTACAAAGAGTTCGAAACGCGCCAAGAGTTCTTGAGGTTGATGGGTGTTGGATTGGACCATAAACATTTGTAAGAGCTGACCCTCAACTTCTTTTGCCTGGGCCTTTGCTATATAAGCTGTTTGTTGCTTAGTGCGTAAAATATCAAAGAAGAGCTCGTGGAGCACGGCATTTGAAAGAAGTTGGGCTGCATGGGTAGCAAAGTAGCGGGGGCCTTGTTGGATAACGAGAATAGTTGCTTTGCCCATTGTTTCGGTAGATTCGACTAAGACAAAAGGCCCCGAATTTTCCGAAAAAACACGGACTTTGCGTTGGGCGATCGAACTCTTTGGATAGGGTTTTGCTTGGAGGGCAGTTTCAATGCTCTGTCCTAAGTGACGCGCTTCTTCTTCTGTGGAATTTCCATAGACAAAAGCTTCAAAGTAGGTCGTTGAAAAAAGATTAGCACTGAATTCAAGGAAGTCATCGTAAGAGAGCTTACGCACAGCTTCAAGTTTTTGCTGATAGGTATAGGAGGAAGAAAGCAAAGCATTTGATACGAGCTGATTAGCGAGAAGAATGGGCAAATCTTTTGATGAATTTGCAATGCCCATCTCTAACTTATTGTGGTAAATAGCGTACTGCTCACGTGATGGAACGATTTTAGGAAGTTGTCCGAAAAGCTCCGTAGCCAGATAGGGGAGTTTTTCGCTGTATCCCCCTATAGACAGAGTCAGATAATGCTGACTCGGTGACAATTGTGCTCGTAAACCTGCTGCTTCTGCCATGCATAATGTAGGAGATAATTTTTCTTGGAAAATCATGCAGAAAAGTTCACTTAGAACTATAGCACGTGCAGAACCATCGAGAAGCGGGCTATAAATTCTGAAGTTGCTCGCTGTTTCAGGAACTTGATACAACCCATCACGAGCAAAGAATAATCGTCCATTTTCCTTTTCCAAAATTATAGAAGGTTCTTTTCCTTCCTCGGATGGGGCGAGTAACTGAAGCTTGGCTGGAATGAAGTTATTAGGTGGCGCTAAACAAAGAAGGGATGATTTTGGAATTTTATTCCAGGCATGTAACTTCTCTTTAGGAATCGAACGCACGGTATATTCAGCTCCCATCCATTTTTCGCGTCTATCGGGTGCGATTTTGATCGTTTCGGGATTAGCCGTTACAATATAGGTGCAGTTTGTAGGTTTTAGATAGGAAACAAGCTGCGTGAAGCGTGTTTGATCAAAGGCTTGAGGAATAAATTTTTTCTCAGGAAAAGAGGCAAGTTCTTCATCGAGGATGATACGCCCATATTCTTGGACGAAAGTATATGCGCTTTTTCGCGTATCGTATTGGTAATGCATTAGAGCTAATTGGCGCATTTCCTCAAAACTAGTGGCGGTCTGACTCTCACGTAAAAGCGCTAAAGCTGAGAAAATCTTTTCAACAACACGATCGGTATTTTGAATGCCTTGATCGGTTAACTCCAGTTCAACAGAAAAAATTGTCTCTTTATCACCAAAATTCAGAAAACCAGCTCGTAAACTTTCAGCTAAATGCTCATTTTTAAGGTGTGCTGCGAGCCCTCCTTCATGTTCACTATTGAGAAGATGGGTTAGAAGCGATAATGCATCTTGTTTTTGTTGTTTATCGAGTTCATGGGGTAATTCCCAAAGTAGCGCGAGTTCACGCAAATTCCGTACAGGCTTAATGGTAATGAGATGGCCTAGCTGTTGCTCTGACAGCATCGTTTCGTAAGAGGTATTTTTCTGTTTATGACTAGCGGAAGAGGGAACGGCAGAAAAGTCTTTAACGGCTAATTCGATTAATTTTTCCTTAGGAAGCGGAGAAAGCAATACAATGCGCATATTCTCAGCGGTATAATTGTCCTTGTACCATGTTCTCACAGCTTCCTGGGGAATGCCCCCAAGTGTACTAGCATTGCCTGTGCTAAAGCTGGCGTGGGGATGATCTGGATTTCCTGTTTCTTTGAGGATCATCCATTGGCGCCAACCGTCGTGCTCAATATTTTTGGCGTGTTCCTGATCCACGGCTTGCAATTCTCGTTCAATCGAAGAGAGTGTTAAAAGCGGGTCAATAAAGAAATGCGCGAGGCGGTCAAGAGCGTTTGGGTACCCATCGTGATCGATCGAGAACATGTACACAGTGCGGTCTGTCGAAGTGAAAGCGTTGTGTGTTCCGCCGTGATTGGAGAGAAATTGGCTGAAATCCGCTTCTGTTGGATAGGCTTTTGATCCCATAAAAAGCAAGTGCTCGACAAAATGCGCCATTCCGGGATAGGCCACAGGATCATTCCAAGAACCTTTTTTGACAGCTACAGAGGCTGCAGAATGCTTAGTATCGGGGTCTGAAACAAGGTAGGCCTCCAATCCATTTTTTAAACGGATTTTGACGATTTGTCGCTTTTGCATGGAAGGATTGAGAAGAGGAATAGTAGCTTGGTCTTCGATTATCTCATAAGCATCCGACGAAGGTTTTTCATTTGCAAAAGGATTTGCATGAACGAAAATAGGATTGAGAATCAAAAGTGAAGCGAGTAAATAGCGCATATGTATCCTCTTATAGGCTATAAAAACAGATCATACATATTAGCCTAATAAAGTGCATTTGAGTCTTGCAATAGCACTTAAGAAGTTTCTATATTCTTTATTTTGAGGGCCCCTCTAAGAGCTTTAAGATTTTATTCGAATTTTTTGTAATCTTGATCGACCTGCTTCCAAATGTTTTGTGCGCGTTTCATCCGTCTTTCGTGCTTATCAGGAAGGTCGGATCCTTCAAAATGGTCCATATCAATTCTTGGGCCAAAAGAGAGTTGAACGCTGCCTCGTTGCGCGCGACGTGTTTCGCCCAATTCTACTTGAATGGTTTCAGGGGGCGGTAACAAGGTGTAAGTTTTCAATGCTAATGTGTAAAAAAAGGTCTCATGGGTAGCTTTTTTTGCCATGAGATTGAACATTTCTATACTTTGAGGATCAAAGGGGGCTACTTCCACGATTCCTTGGAGATTAGGACGGTCTCTTCCGCCGCTAGGAGCCACATAAATGCATTTACCTCCCTGACTCAATAAATCCCGCATGAGCTCCATCGTGCTTTTATTGTGCATCTGCTTCTGAAGTTTAAGCTCTGGAGGGTGATCAATGTAGCGCTTAGAGTAGATGCAAAGAAGGTTGCGGCCTAGGCTAAAAGGTACAGCGAGTGGATCGGTAAGCACGCGTTCTCCCGCTACAAAAATCATCTCTTCAGCCAATAGAGGAAAAGCAGTTTCCAACATGAGGCTAATGGCTTGGGGATCAGGCTCAGTTTGATGATTGGCTAAAAGTATAATGTTATTACCATTTCTCACATGCACATCGATCTCTTGAAGATTCTCCAGCCCACTAACTGAAGATTGGGAAAAATCTACAAGAGGCCTGAGAAAATCTAACCCAAAAGCATAATAATCGATGGGGGAACGAATTTGCCTATGAAAGGGTGGAAAGATGTAAGGTGTGTGGATTTGCTTTTTGATCAGATCGAGCAGAGTAAAAAAAATGGGGTCAGCCGCGAAGTTAATGTGATCTTTTTTGAGGGCGTTGACATAATCCTGATAAAACTGTGTGAGAATTTGCAAGTACTTTGCAGGGAGGTCGCCACGGGTGCTATCTAGCTGTAGACGCTCACAAAAATTCATGGGATTTTACTAGTAAAGAAAGGTGTTTTCGGAAATTTGTGCATACATCTTGAATTTGTTGTGAAACACTTTTCTACACATCTAACCGTTTACCACTTGTCGTCGAGTAGAAATGAAAATCATTTAGATGCAAACGGTCATCAGATGAGAACTCCAACTGAGCATTTTGCTCCTCTGCTAATTTTCTCAAGTGTTCTTTATCAGAGAGGCAAAGATACTGATCGACCTCAGGATGGGATACAAGAGCGAATCCGTAATGCTGTTGTTGACCGATAAGTTTTTTTATAGCACGTTCAATTTCGATGGAAATGCTTTCACTGTTTTTGATTAGACCCAATCCGCTGCAGTAAGGACAACTGGTGAAGATCGTTTGCATTAAGGATTCTCGACTACGCTGTCTTGTCATCTCTACAAGACCAAATTCACTCATTCCTAAAATCGTGCACTTTGCGGAATCTTCTTTCATTGCTTCTTTAATGTGGTCAAGAACACGCCGCTGATTTTTTCTCGAACGCATATCGATAAAGTCACAAATGATCAGGCCTCCGATATTTCGTAAACGTAATTGCCGGGCAATTTCATCAGCCGCTTCCATATTGATACGCACAAGTGATTCTTCGACGTCGACCGTTTCGTTATTGCGGCTGCTTCTTCCGGAATTAACGTCAATTGTCGTCATCGCTTCCGTACGATCGAAGTATAAATACCCACCACTGTTGAGCCAGATTTTGCGTTTTAAGGCGCGATCAATCTCCTTTTCTACATTGAATCGTTCAAACATCGGCGTTTTATCGCGATAATATTCGATTTTTAAAGGGTGCTCACTTTTGTATTTCTCATGAAGCCGTTTGCACGTCTGGTAGGTGGAATATTCATCGATAAGAATTCGATCGAATTTCTTATCGATAGCCGTCATAACCGCACGCTTAATAAGATCAGATTCTTGATAGAGAAGGGTGGGGCGAGAGGCTTTCTCAAAATTTTGCACGATGCCTTGCCAAGTTGATAAAAGGTCGTTGGCCTCCTCAACCAGCATTTCTGTTGTTGCATTGACACATGCCGTACGACAGATAAGGCCCATGTCCATAGGCATCTCAAAAGAACGAATAATTTTTTTTAGACGATCCCGTGCAGATCGATCTTCGATTTTTCGGCTGACACCACGATGAGAAGTGTTAGGTAAAAGCACAAGATAACGACCCGCGATCGAAATATTGGAAGTTAGACGGGCGCCTTTAGAGCCAATGGGTTCTTTAACAACTTGAACAAAGACAGGCTGGTCGGCTTTAAGAAGCTTGGTAATATCGGCGTCTTTTTCTTTTTTTGGAGCTTTTGCAGGTGCTGCTTCATCGACTTCAAAATCCATTTCAAACATTTCTTGGAATTTTTGGGTATTTTCCAGAATGTCGGAGATGTGGATAAACCCATTTTCTCCTTCATTAATGTCGATGAAGGCAGATTGGATGTTATGAAGAATGTTAGTAACTTTACCGCGGTAAATATTTCCCGTTAATTGCCGGCTCTTCTTGCGTTCGATGATAAGATCATAGAGGTGGCCTTGGCGAAGATGGGCGTAGCGGATTTCTTTCGATTCGATGTTTAAGAGGATTTCTTCCATGAAAACGCCTTGAGACTAGGTATGGGATTAGTGATCAAATCTTAGAGTCTGTCTTCGAAAATTTCAATAGAAGGTTTTAGAGGGTGTATCAAAAGTAAATTTTGATCGATTTTCTGAGCTTTTTAAATTATGATTTTGGATTAAATAATGATTTCACGAAGCTGATCTTTAATTTTTGTGAGGAAGTCATTGGTGAGCAAACGGCAAGTTTCTTTAAGACTTTCGCAAAAGGCGTTTGGCATTCCATCTCCATGACATTTCATCACTATCCCTTCAATACCGCACATGACCGCTCCAGGATATTCTGCATAATGTAGAAGTTTGCGTAATTCTTTGAGAATATATGCTGAAGGGTCTTTTTCACGTTCTTCGATTTGACTTAAAATAAATGATGCAATTCCTTCTGATGTCTTCAAAAAAATATTTCCCGTAAAGCCATCTGTAACAATCACATCTACGTAACCACTGAAGGCACTTCTTCCCTCGATATTCCCGAGGAAAATGGGTTTTGACGGATTGCCTTCGTTTAATTCTGTTAATTGTTGATACGCTTCACGAACCTCGTGCGTTCCTTTTTTCTCTTCACTGCCTATATTCAATAAACCTACTGTGGGGTTCTCCACTCCTTGGCATTTTTGAAAGGCGAGTCCCATAGCTGCATATTGAAGGAGTTGCTTAGCTTTGGCGGTCGGATTAGCCCCTACATCTAGGACAGCTACTGATTGTGCTTGCGAAGTGGGCACAAGAGCTAAGAGGGCAGGACGTTCTATTCCAGGAAGTTTTTCTAAAGAGAAGGTAACGGCAGCCATTAAGGCCCCTGTATTGCCCGCAGAAATAAAAGCATCGATCTCTTTATCGCGCAACATTTTGATGCCGAGACAAAGCGAAGATTTTTTTTTGCGCCTTACGGCATAGAGAGGGTCTTCATCCATCGTAATAAATTCGTCTGTATGGATGTACGTAAGACGTGGATGGGAGGGAAGGGAAAAAGAATTTAAGGTGCCAAGAAGAACAACAGAAAAAGAAGGAGGAAGCTGAGAAACAAATTCTGCAATGGCCAATAAAATTTGCATGGGCTGCGTGTCACAGCCCATCAGATCTATGCCGATGCGAAAATTTTCTTTAAGTGATTTAATCTTCTTTCGCATGCGTCACGGCGCGACCATTATAAAAACCGCAAGAAGGACAAATGCGATGCGCAAGGCGTGATTTTCCGCAATTGGAGCAAGCGGTTACATTTGCAGGGGTTTTTGCGTGGTGGGCACGGCGTGAATTTTTACGGGCATTGGAAGTGCGATTACGTGGTACTGCCATAAAATAATCCTCGAAACTAATGAGCTGAAATCATGTCATATCGCATGTTTTTTTTCTCTATAAATCTGAAAAGGGATAGTAGACAGGGTCTTTTTGAGCGGTAGTAGGGGCTTTCTTTTTCAAATAGGGATTTACAGAGTTACGTTCTGGACATTGGCCATCATGACATTCGACAAAAGGAGGGATTTGTAGAAGGATGTCTTCACGTAAAAGGTTAGTGTAATCGAATATATGACTGGTAATTTCTTCAATAGGTTCAACATGGTAAAAATTTTTTATTTCTAATGGAACTCTAGCCGTTTCGTTACAGATAGAGCAAGGCATAGAGTATTCTGTGCGAATATCGAGCTGTAGAATGAGGTGGTCATCTGCGAGATAGGCTTTTCCATGAATGAAGACAGGTGACGGGAAGGCCAACTCATTTTCTGTAACGTCTAGAAAAGCGGGAGAACTTTCCTCCTCGATTGTGAGAGTTTGACCGTCTTTAAGTCTGTCAACGTAGATGCTAAAATTTTTATTCATAGAACCTATTATAGTAAAATAGACATTAGAAAGTTTTTTTAAAATTAAGTTTCTATCGATCTTCTGAGTGCTGACTGCTGTAAGAGTGGTTTACAGTTATTTTCTAGAGATTCGGCTATAAGTTTTGCAGCTGCTTGGCTGGCGTTCCCCTCACCTAATAAAGCACGGACTTTTGCACACTTTTCTCGACAATCTGCATAAAGCAGAGGGTTGTCTAAAAGCGCTTCTGTCGCTGTAAAAAGGGTCTCGAAAGAGAGATGCGGTCCAATTAATTCTTTGAACACTTCTTCATTAGCAAGGATATTGACCAGACAATAGTAGGGCATATCAATGCGTAGAAGATTGCGCGCGATGAAGACATCGAGGGAGGAGATGCCATAAGTGACAATTGTCGGGACGCCATGAAGAGCTAATTCTAGAGTGACTGTCCCCGATTTCGCAATTGCGATATATGCATTTTGCATCAAACCATAAGATTGATCATGAGAAATCAATTCGATCTGTTCCATTCCCCAACCTATTTTTTTCATTTCTTGCTGAATGAAAGTGATGAATGAAGGATGCGAAACAGAAAGAGCGATCTTGAGATAGGGATGGGTCTTACGTAATTTTTTAGCTACAAGAAGTTGGAGTGTAAGATTTTTCTCCAGCTCTTTTTTTCGGCTCCCAGGAAAAATAGCGAGTATTTTAGATGTCTTATCATTATCCGAAAAGCAAGGCAGTGGTTGGGGAAGATAATTTTGAATAGAAGAAATAAGGGGATGGCCAACGTAATGAACGGGCAGCGTAGTGTTTTTAAAACAGGATTTTTCAAAGGGAAGGATGCAAAGTAACATATCGAGAGTCGTGGCCATTTGCGAAATTCGATTTTTTCTCCAGGCCCAAACAGAAGGACAAATATAGTGGAAGATACGGCCTTTAAATCCTGCATTTCGTAGATGAGTCGCTAAGCGAATATTGAATTCCGGATAATCAATCAGAAGAACTGCTGAAGGCTGAGTAAGGAGAATGGATTTTTTAATATGATAAAAATATTTGATCAGCCTCGGTAGCGCCATAAAGACATCGACAAACCCCATGACTTGGAAGTTTTCCATGGGTAATAGGCAATGCATATTGGAGTTGCGCATAGCAGGCCCTCCAACCCCCGTGATGCGGATAGAAGGGGAAATGGCATAAAGCTCTTTTAGTAAATGACCGCCATGCAGATCTCCACTTTTTTCTCCTGCAAATACGAAAAGGTCGAAGTTTGTATTAGTCATTTTGACTCTCTAGCTTTTGCCTCATCCACTCGGCCCCTTGTTCAAAGATGGCTTTAGGAGTGCCATGGCCCAAATACCCAATCGAAGGATAAACGATGAGTTCGACCTGAGGAGAACGTATTTTATTCTGGTAGCATGCTTCGGTTAGTTCTTCGACGAAAGAGAAACACGTTCCGGTTCCTATCAGTACATCACGATTTCCCACATGGAAACGCACGTTTTTTCCGATTAGAGAGGGAATGAGATTGGCCATATTGTAGTGAGCGATCAAATCTCCAACGGAACCCAAGTGTTCTGTAGAAGCAAATCCTCGTGCTTGACCGAGCTGAGTTAATGGAGCATATCCTACGAAGTGGTGGATGAAAGACGAACGAGCGGCAATATGTGCGGCAATTAGAGCCCCTCTTGAAAGGCCTGCAATGCCTACTTTGTTGGGGAGGAGGTGGCCTGCTCTTTCGATATTGATAATTACCTTTGTAACAGCATCAATAAAAGGCGCAAGAATATCATGTCTTTCTGTAAACGCATTGAACCACTCAATTAAAGCTTTGTGAGGGTCTCTTGGTGATTCATGGAATGGCAAAGTAATAGAAAAAATGCGTAATTTTCTATCACTAAGATAAACAACTGGCTGATTGTAGGGATCTACGCATAAAGTGTCTCGGGCAGAGAGGGCAAAATAAAAAAGTGTGGGAAGAGGGCCCTCTTCAAGCGGCGGCCCAGAGAATCCTATTTCTAAGTTCTCCCCAAAATCGACACTTGTATAGAGAGCCATCATGAAGCAAGGGGTGGTTTATTACTTGTCGGGGAAGGAGTTGTGCGTTTACGCCTTCTTCTACGCTTGCGAGCGGGCGTTTCTTGAACATTTTTAAAAGCTTCATGCCATTCTTCGCATGTTTGTTGTAATCCAGGTTCGATACATGCTCGAATATCAAGAAATTTAAGTGCGAGAAGGAAATCAGGATCTTGAGGCACGCGAAGACGTGAGGATCTACGTTTTTCAAGGGGTGTAAGGCGGTACTGAGAGATCAAAATGGACGCTAACATATACTTCATTCGACGAGGAATGCGGAATGCCTCATGGAATATCTCATCGATAATCGCGAAAGATTCTTGTTGGATTTCGCCCAAATGGGGAATCTTTTCTCGATCTAAGTAGCGTGATTCGATTCTCTTACACAAAAATGGGTAAAGCAAACAGGCAAGTAAAATTGAACGATCGAGAGGAGGAAGGTGAGGGGCATGAAATGTGGTGTCTACTTCGCGTAAATAACTATAAATATCTTGTCCTTCAGGCTTCTCTAAGAATTCTCCAAAAGAGGGGAGTATGAGCTGGAGAAGCCCATAATGCGAGAGTTGTTCGAAGAAGGGTAAAGCCGCTCCCGATTCTAACATACGCAAGAGTTCTTCCAATACACGTGCTGACGAGCTTTTAGTAATCTCAGAACGGCATTCAAGCATCGCGATCTTTGTGTCAGGATCAATAGCAAAGCCAAAGCGTGCTACAAATTTTAAAAGTCGTATCATGCGAACAGGATCTTGTTTGAACCGCAGAAAAGGCTGGCCAATCGTACGCAGACTACGTTGTTTTAGGTCGGCAAAACCGCCTACATAATCAATAATTGTATGTTGAAAAGGATCGTAAAAGAGACCATTTATAGTAAAATCTCTTCGTAAAGCATCTTGTTCCGGTGAGCCCCATTCATTATCGCGGACGATTAAATTTTCTGACTCATTGTCACCTGAACGAAAAGTAGAGACCTCGAGAATCTTACGGCCAAAACGGATATGGGCTAAACGAAAGCGGCGGCCTATTAAGATGCAATTGCGGAAGATTTTTCGAATTTCTTCAGGCAGAGCTGAAGTAGAGATATCAAAATCTTTTGGTTTTTTTTCTAGAAGTAGATCGCGAACGCTGCCTCCGACCAGATAACAAGAATGTCCTGCATTACGCAATTTTTCCATTACGTAGAGGGCATCTTTATCAACCTGTTCTAAAGGGAAAGAGTGTTCGCCTGGTAGATAAATCGTTTGCTGCACGAGGTGTTGCTTTTCAGAGACTTTTTTTGAAATGATTATTATTCCTAGAGTCTATGCAAAAAGTCAAGGAAAGTAGGTTTTATAAGTTATATCTTTTTTTAAAAAACTAATGAAGTCGATTTACCGGTCGCAAATCTCAAAAAATTTGCGCCAAAGATCTATCCAAAATAAACTTTAACTGCTGATCGAGCACTTTTTTAGAGGCCGAGCAGAGATTTAAAGTTTTTTGGCTTTTTCCAGATCTTGAGCAAGTAAAGATTTGTCAGACTCATCTTGACTAGTTTGATAAGTTGCAAACTCTTGTTCGATTTTTTTGTTCAAAGAAAGATGGCTTTGGCTTTTCAAGCCTCTGGCTGTCTCATTCATAATCTGGAGAGCATTCACCATTACTTGGCGGAAAGCTTCTTTTTTATGGACTTCGGGGGCTTGGGAATATTCATCAAGAGCCCTTTTAAATTGATCAGCTCCTTGCATGTATTCTTTTTGATACAGAAGACGATCTTGGGGGGTTATGTGACGTGAGCTCTGTGCCCCTTCCATTGGATCGGCCATAAAATCTCCTCATTTTACTAGAAAGTATTTTAGTCTCTTTTTACTTCAAACCCATCTTTCTCTACTTGCCTAAAATTATGAAAAAAGTGAATAAAAAATATTATTTGAGGAAGAATGAAACATTTTTTATTTGCTCTTCTTATCACCACATCCATTCCATTTTTTTCTTTCGCTGAAACTTATCAAGATGAGTATCAAGTGAGAGAATTCATTCAAGAAGAACCTATAAAGACACCTCAGGAAATTCAGCTTGAATTAGATGCGAATGAGAGATTATTTAAAGAAGCTCAAGAAATGTTTAACCCCTGGTATTCTGGGCCTCTCTTAACAGGCGGCGCCCATATGATGCCGCCGGGCTCTGCCAATATTCAGCCCTATCTATTTGTCACTGATAATTACGCTGTTTGGAATTCTAAAAGAAAGAGTGTGAATATTCCCGATCGCTGGGTGGTTAATCCATCCATTACGGGATTGCAATTTGGATTGACTGATTGGCTCGATATGATCGTAGCCTTACAGGGATTTGTCAGTTGGCAAAGTGGAAAACATGATGGTGGATTTGGCGATACCTTAGTAGGTGTGGGTTTCCCGATACTTAAAGAAGACCTGAAGCGACCTGCTATTAAATTCGTATTTAATGAAATATTTCCAACAGGTAAGTACCAGCGCCTTAGTCCAAGAAAATTTGGACTCGATGGCGCTGGTTCAGGCTCATTCCAAAGTCAGTTTGGACTACGTATTAGTAAGTTGTTTTTCTGGTCGCGTAAGCATCCTGTGAATTTACGTGCATTATATTCCTATACAATACCCTCCTCTGTCAGTGTAAGGAATTTCAATGCTTATGGTGGAGGTTTCGGAACGGCAGGAAAAGTGCGTCCCGGTAATTCTCAGCAAGTGGACGCTGCCATGGAATACAGCTTCACACAAAAATGGGTAGTTGCTCTTGATGCGGTATATGTGTGGGCTAACAAAACAACTTTTCATGGAACAGCGGGAACAACATCAACTGGTTCAACAGCAGCAGTTGGCGGGGGATATAGCGATCAACTGAGCTTTGCCCCCGCCATAGAATATAATCCTACAGCTAATCTCAATTTTTTAGCTGGGGTTTGGTTCGATGTTTATGGACGTAATACTTCTAAGTTTGTATCCGGTGTAATAAGTATGAGTTTGAGCTTCAATGTAAGCCGTGCAAAAGATTAAATATGAATATCGTTATTACGGGCGCATCTGCTGGTATCGGAGCTGCTACGGCTAAGTGTTTTTTTGAAGCAGGGCACAAAGTAGTTCTTTTAGCGCGTCGTAAAGATAAATTAGAAGTGTTGCAAAAGGAATTGGGAGAAAAGAGAGCGTTAGTTTTCCCTTTAGATGTCTCTTCGCGAGAGGAAGTTGAAACAACGTTCGCTGCAATAGAAGAGCAAATTGGGGCGATCGACGTTTTAGTCAATAATGCAGGTATGGCTTTAGGTTTAGAACCGGCTCAAGAGGGAAAATTGGATGATTGGCAAAAGTGCATCGATGTAAATATTAACGGGCTCCTTTATTGCACGCACAGTGCCCTTCAGGGAATGATCAAACGCAATCAAGGTCATATTATTAATCTAGGATCCGTTGCGGGCAATTATCCCTATCCCGGCGGTGCTATATATTGTGGGACTAAGGCATTCATTCATCAATTTACGTTATGTTTGCGATCTGATTTATTAGGAACTGGAGTTCGTGTTACCTGTGTCGAGCCTGGTCTTGTAGGCGAGACAGAATTTTCGATCGTACGTTTTCGCGGTGATGAGGCTAGAGCTAAAAGTGTTTACGATAAAACCCGCCCCCTTCGGCCGCAAGACATCGCAAAAACGATCCTCTTTTGTGCTTCGACACCTAAGCATGTAAATATTAACACACTTGAAGTCATGCCTGTCCAGCAAGCATTTTCTCCTCTTAAAGTTGTTAGAGAGGAATAGAATTTTTTATGTTACGTGTTGTTCATAATGTTTCGAAAACCTTAGGAGGAAGAGAGTTATGGTGAAAAGTAATGGAGGATCTTCGTGTAAATGTACCGCATACTTACCATGGATCCTATATGGTTTAGCAGTTTTACTTACGATTTATTTGGTCAATGAGGGCGTTCCTTTATGGAGAGCCTATTTACGCTCGGTAGTTTTGTTTTGTGTGGGGATTCAAGGTCTCTGGAGCACGATTGGGTATTTCATGTTTACGGAGAGAGCTGCAAGATGTATGGGCTGGGCACCATCCCATTTTCAAACGGTTCTTGGGGCGGCAAGCTTGTCACTTGGACTAATCGCCGTGGCTAGCTTTTTTATCACCAATTGGCTAATACCAGTAGGGTTAATAGCTGCGATCTTTTACGCAGCATGTGCTATTATTCACATTAAGGATCGCTCAGTTCGTAAAACAAAAACACCTTGTAATTGCAGTTCTATGTATTTCTACATGAACGTGGTTGTAGCTGTTACCTTATTAATTGCTATAGGCTCCTACTAGTTATATTTTTCATCGTTTTAGAGGCTGTACATAAACTTTGTTTCTGTACAGCCTCTTTTTTTAAACCTCACAAAAAAGAAGTTTTCATTTATCATTTTAATTCAATTTTACGATTTTTAAGAGAGAAAGAAGAATAGAATGTTAGTTGCTGTAGGCTCAATAAATCCTGTTAAAGTTTGTGCTGTTAAAGACGTTATTTGTGATTATTCATTACTTTCCCTGGCGCAAGTAACGGGATTTTCCGTCCCTTCTGAAGTTTCCGAGCAGCCTCTTTCACTAGAAGAGACCATAACGGGTGCCAAAAATCGTGCGAAAAATGCCTTCTATGTTTCTGGTTCTTCTATCTATAGTTTTGGAATAGAAAGTGGGCTGATGCAAGCTCCTGGCACCCAAACGGGGTATTTTGAAGCGACTGTATGCGCAATTTATGATGGCGAGAACTATGGCTCTGGTCTTTCGTTAGGTTTTGAGGTTCCGCCTCAAATCTTGGATTTAGTTTTAAAGGACAAGATCGACCTTGGCAAAGCTTGTTATAGATTTGGGATTACCAGAAATACCAAACTTGGATCCCAAGAAGGTTTAATTGGGATTCTTACAAAGAATCGAGTTGATCGGAAAGCTTATACTCGGCAGAGCATTGTGACAGCGCTCATTCAATTAGAAAATCCCAATCTCTACAAAATTCAACCTTCGTCTATGTCGCATTCAGTCCATTCTTTATGAGGAAGTCTTTTTTCCAATAATAATTGTCGAGAAGCCCCTCTGTCGAGCGACCCATGAGACGGTAAGCTAGAAAGAGAGCCTCTACAGAAGCAAGGCCTTGCTCTGGAAGTGCACATCCTGTTTGATAGCGTGGGTAGGCAGTTGAAAAATTTTTCGGCAAGCTCCTGCGCAGAATTGTGTCGGGCATGGTAATTGTCTTGATCATTATCGCTGCATAACGCCATGTTGCATCGATCAAGAAAAGACCAGAGCCACGATCTTTCTCACTCAGTTCTTCTCCTTCCACATCGAGAAGAATATAGCCGCTTAAAAGGGGAAGAGAATCTTCAGGATAGCGCAAAAAAGTACAATCCTGACGGCTTTCTAATCCGCGTAAACTGCATTTTTTCAAATTTTCTTTCCTATGACGTAAAATTACCGTAGGCAAAAAACAAACCATTTTTTATACGCGTATTAAGGGTTATTCTAATCTGAGATTTACCAATTTAGAGATTTTTGATTCAGAATTCATCGTAATATATAGGTTTTCTCCATCAATTTTGAATCAAAAAGTACTAAATTAAAATACGCTCGGACGATGAATTATTTTCTTAGAGTTTACATAGGGACCTTGTGAGGTTTTATGGCAAAAATAAAAAAAATATTTGTCTTTTCAGTCATGATGGTCGGCGGTTTTGTCTATGCAAATGACAAGGCAAAAAGCGAAATTTTCCATGAAAAGCCTACTATAAAATCTGTGCCGACACCGTGGACCCAATGGGCTGATGATTATGCAAAAGCGATGAAAATGTCTCAGGCAACAGGCAAGCCCCTTCTTATTGCCTTTACAGGAGCTGACTGGTGTCCTTGGTCAATGCGTATGGATGAAGATATATTGTCTAAGCCAGTATTCAGTACAACATTACGTGAAGAAATGTTGTTCGTTCGTATTGATTTCCCAGAACGAGATGTGCTTCCGATAGAGAAAAAAACGCAATATTTCGGACTAAAAAAACGATATGGAATTCATGAACTGCCAACATTGGTTTTGGTAGATCCCTCAGGTGATGAAATCGTGAAAATTGGATATGTACCTGCAGAAGCAGGAGAGGTCGCGGCTCACCTTAAAAACGCTCTTGCTGACTATCGTCAACTTAAATCTGTTGTAAGTATGTCCAAATTATTGGAGATGCGGGGAAACGAGATTCGAGATCTCTATAAAAAAGCTGATAAATTGAGTATCACGCCAATGCGTCAGCAATTACTCGAAGCGGGATTAAAGTCGGATCAAGATGCATTTTTTTTGATGGAGCAATATGAGAATTTGCTAGTGACTCATTCTCTGCAAGATCCAGAAGTTCAGCATTTGCGTAAGAAAATCGTGGCGCGCGATCCTGTTGGAAGCCAGGGTATACAGTTAAAGCTTGCAACGGCTGAGTTCAATACATTGGCGCGCACCTTGAAAAAAAAGGAAGACCCAGAGCGTGCCATTATGCCCCTTCTTACTTATCTGCAAAAATTCGGCCAGCAAGACCATGATAATAGATGGCGTGTAGAAATGATGATCGCACAATTTCTCTTTAGTAAAAATAAACTCGCTGAAGCAACACAACACGCCAAAATTTCTTATGATCAAGCTCCGGACGAATATCGATCAGATATCGGGCAGTCACTCGATTACTTATCTAAGAGGGTGTATCAAAAGTAAATGATCTCGATTTTTTGAGCTTTTCAGACGACTGTAAAAAAGCTAGTAAGATTTCCATGAAGTTACCTTGATGAGATCCTTGGGAATTTCAAACAGAAAACGAGAAGGGGCTGTTTCGGACTCTTTGCCCATTTTTAGACGTTTTCGCGCCATACTCAATGTTAAGTGCTTTTTAGCTCGTGTAATCCCCACATACATTAAGCGACGCTCTTCTTCAAGGCCTGTTTCCTGTAGGCTTTTTTCGTGCGGAATAATCGTTTCCTCAAGTCCGATAAGAAAGCACGCTGTAAATTCTAATCCCTTAGCACTGTGAAAAGTCATCAGGTTTAATTTATTTTCGCATTGATCCCTATTGCTATGCATCCAGTTGTTTTCACCAAGGAGATTATCCGCAACAAAATCTGCAAGTGAGCAGGTAGGATTTTCGCTTTCATAGCGTTTTAAGCAGTCTCCATACTGTTCTACGTTTTCCCATTTGAAAAGGCGCATTTTTTCGCTTTTAACATCTTCTGCAATTGCTTTTTTGTAATCGATCTCCTGCAATAAAGCGAGCATGGTTTCATGAAGAGGTGAATGGGAAAAGGCTTGTCTATATCTATCGACTAACAAAGTAAAAGTGTCGATACCCTTAGTTGCACGCTCCGAAAGTTGATCACGAAGAGCGGTAAAAGCAGGATCTTTTTTTTGAAGACCTTTTAATAGTTCCCAAAGAGGCAGCTTATTTGTTCGATTATAAGCTGTGATTTTATCAAGCGCCTGCTCAGAAACTCCGCGCCTTGGGACATTGATAATGCGTAGGATAGCTTCATCGTCACAAGGATTACTAATTGAGCGTAGATAGGCCATTATATCTTTGATTTCGCTTCTTTCGTAAAGTTCTGTCCCTCCAAAAATCTGGTAGGGGATACCACGAATCCACTGTCCTTGATTCGGCCATGATGCATTTAGTAGATAGGTCTCAAATGCTCGTGAAAGGAGATTGGAGCGATAAAGAATAGCGATATCTTTCCAAGGGATCTGTTGTTCAGTATGAAGCTTGATAATGCGTTGTACTACAGCTTCTGCTTCTTCCAATTCGCTCGGAGCGTGGAAGAGTTCAATCAGATCCCCAGGAGATCGATTGCTCCATAGCTCTTTCGGATGGCGTTCTTTATTATGGCTGATAACGGCATTAGCCGCTTGTAAGATGATAGGAGTCGAACGATAGTTTTGTTCGAGTTTAATGGTATGATCGGAGTTGAAATGAAGGATTTGCTTAATCTCCGCTCCGCGCCAACCATAAATAGATTGGTCATCATCTCCTACTACGCATAAATTGTTATGTTTTTCTGCTAATAATGTTGCTAAGCGATACTGAATAGGATTTGTATCCTGATACTCATCGATCATAATGTATTCATAACGGTCTTGAAAAAACCCCAGTACATCGGGGTGATTTTCAAAAAGTTCTACCGTTAATACCAGTAAACTATCGAAATCCACCGCATTGTAGGCGCGCATGCATTGATTGAGCCTGCTGTAGAGGTCCGCGGCAAAGGTGTCATGCCACGTAGGTTTTTCAAGTTTAGGCAGGGAAGATGCCCCTTTCATTCGTGCTTCGGCGATCTTAGTAAAAGTAGGCTGAAGAGAAGGGAGTTCCCCCTCATGGTCCATCATCATACGAGCCATCTGGTTTAACAGACGTTTCATGTCTTTCTCGTCATAAAGACTAAAATCGTTTGTATAGCCCAAACAATCGATTTTCTTGCGCAGAATTTGCATGCAGAAGCTATGAAAAGTACACAAAGTGAGTTGGCGGGCTATTTTAGGATCGACAAGCGAGGCCACTCGATTCCGCATTTCAAGAGCCGCTTTATTCGTAAAGGTAAGCCCTAGAATAGATTGGGGAGACACTTGCTTTTCGCTTAAAAGATAAGCCATTCTGTGCGTTAAAACACTTGTTTTACCACTCCCAGCACCGGCCAAAATAAGAACGCGTCCTTGAGTCGTATGGACTGCTTGTAGCTGGGCAGAATTTAAACCATTTGCTTTCATGACCACTCTTGCAAAGAAAAGTATTGTCTATTCGAACATTGCGGAGCATTAGAATCTAGTTCTTAAAGCAAAAAATCAACTGGATTATGGAGGGGGATCTTGTGCTCTTATTTTTTGTGAAAAACGCAGAAAATCATCTAGTAAATAAGGCAGGGAATAGAGGGTTTTGTCTTTTCTTGCCGGCTGTACATTGATTTCAATTGCAGTAGGCAATTGAGCTCTACATAGGCGAAAGGCTTCTCGAACCAATCGTTTGAAGCGGTTGCGGTCGTGTGCTTTCCCATGTTTTTTGGAGATCGTAATTCCTAAACGCGTAAGACCACTTTCTTTTTTTCTGTAAAAAATAATAAGCGAAGAACCGGGAATTTTCATTCCGGTTCTCATGATTTTCAAAAAATCTTTGCGTTCAAGAATACGAACAGCTTTGGGGAAGCTGTGATTGTTTATGCTTGAGTTAGTTTTTTGCGCCCTTGGCGTCGCCGTCTGTTGATGACCTGGCGGCCCTTTGGCGTTTTCATTCTCTTGCGGAAGCCACATGTGGTTTGTCGCTTTTTTTTGCTGGGTTGATAAGTGCGCTTCATTGAAAATCCTAAAAAATATACTTTTCAAAAAATATGCCTTAAACTCTACCTAATAGAGACTTATCGCGCAAGAGTGTCATGTAGCTATGTTGTGCAAAATTCTGCGACTTTCTTTAGAAAAATGTGATTTGGCTTATAATTTTATTGAAAAAGGATGGTGTGTAAGAGACTATCTGCAAATAATACACCCTCTTAGTTCATGGACCTTCTCCTAATAGTCTAAAAATTGCGATGGCCAATTTAATTAATAAATTTTTTTTCTCAAAAGAAAAATACAAATTACGTAATGCCTTCTTGCTAAGCCTGCTCTTTGGCATACTACTTTTACTTCCTGTTCTTCTTAAGAACCTTTTCCCTTCAAAAGCGCCTCTGCCCAATTGGGAACGTTTTATTTTTGCTCACTTACTTTTTCTTGCTCAATTTTTGTTTTATCTCCTACATCCCTCGTGTCGAAACGTGACCAAAATAACTCGCTATACGATGGGATTTCTTCTCCTGTATCTTTTTGGCTGTTTAGTGTCGCCCTGGTTAACAGGTTATTACCGATCTTTCCAAGAATTGATCAAACTTGAGTCTGCTAGTTCCTTTTTCTTCCTCATCATCTACTGCTCGTATAAAGAACCTCGCTTTTCCCTTCTCCAGGCTTTCTCTTTAATAGGGTGTTTTATTGCGACAGCGGAGGCTGTTCTAGGATTGGGTCAATATATTTTGCAAAGTGATCTCGGACTGCAATGGTTAGGAGAAAAATCTCTAAATTTATCAGATGCGGTTGCGACTGTTCGTCTTCCAGGAGGTGTGCGATGGATTTTCGATGAGAATAGACCAGGAATTATTGAAATATTACGCTCTTATGGAACCTTTGATCACCCAAATCATTTAGGGGGTTTTTTAGTTATCAGTTTGCTTCTTACATGCCATCTTTTCTTAGACTCTAAGAGAGTCAAGATCAACAAAAACATCATGATAGGTGCTCTTTGCCTACAATCCTTAGCGTTGATCACAACATTCTCCCGTTCAGCCTGGTTAGGAGCTACAATAGGTATCTTCATTTTATTGTGCTTACGGCTTTATCGTTCTCGTGGTTTAGCGCAAAGGGAGCATCTTCTTTTGTTCGCTCTAAGTGCAAGTCTATGCGTAGCGGTAGTACTCTTCCATTTGCCAATTTTTCACAGATGTTTTCCGAAATATCGAAGCACAGAAAGGATTGTAGAATCTTTACAATCTATGACCGAGCAAGATGTGGGTGACCGTGGGCGCTTTCAAGGAATTGCGCAGAAGATGATCATTCAGCATCCTTGGAAAGGGGTAGGCTTTCATGAATTTGTAAGTCAAACGAACCGCTTTACCGAATTTTCTCTATGGCAGCATTTACCTGTTCACAATATTTATCTGCTTGTAGCCGCTGAAGTAGGATTGCCTGCTGCGATTAGCTTCATTATTTTTTATATACTGACTGCTTATCGGGCCATGCGAAATTCTGAAAAAGAGGTGCTAGCTGCAATTTGGATCTTGTGCGGGCTGATCGGTTGCGTGGATAATTATTTTCTCACTTCGCAAGCAGGACGTCTTCTTTTATTCAGCATAGCTGCTCTAGCACTCATTTCTAGAAAAAAACCTACTTGCTCTCTGGTCGTGACTGTTTAGCTCAAATCCCCGATTGTTGTGAAAAATATTTTTTACCGTTAGACTCTTCTCGTTTCCTCAAAAGAGAGGATATGAGGAGTGGAATTAGCAGAGGGGCTCAGCCCTTAGTAGAATGCCTCTAAAGGTTAATTGAAAGTCACCAGTAATCGAAACTTCCATTCACAAGAGTCCTGTTATTTCATTCCAAATGCGAAATGTTTCCGACTGCACTTATTCAACGTAGATTTAGTGCATAAGCGAGTAATATTTCTGCATCCAAACCACGTGAATTGCCCAGAAGTGGACAATTTCATAGGGGTATCCAAGTTGTTCCTCAATACTGGCGTTTTGGGCGAAAGGTTTGGCAAATTCCATGAGTCATTAGAGGGAGGTTTTCATTTTTTTTAGTGCCTTTTGTTGATCGAATTAGTTATTCATCACTACTACACTAACACTGATTTCTTGAGAAAAACTATCATTCTTCAGGCAGATCCGTTTAGCTTAAATAAAGTGATAGTAAAATTATTCTCACTATCGTGGATCACAACAGTACCTAAAGGACCTTGCGTATAGGACCCTGCAGCTGTAGGCACGACTACTGCGCGTTTACAGGGGTTTTCTTGGAGAAGCTGTTGGCTTGTTTCAAGGGTAGGAAAATCGGTTTCATGTCGCATGTGAAAAAAGTCAGCAAGTTCTAAATCATTCAAATATTGAAAATAGCGATGATAACAAATGTTATTTTCGTCTATTGAGTATTCGAACCTTCCTAGTGTTCGTTGTTTTTTTCCTTTTCTATCCTCCCATTCAATTTCTGCTAAAATATGACAAATGGGATCTTCCTTTTTTGTCCTAGGATTTTTCCAAGTGGCATCGAAGGAATAAGCCGTCCCCACAAAGTAGTCAATGACTCTAGGGAAGTCATGTCTCCACAACATGGCTTTTTTTAGGTCTGGAGGAAGGTGGGCAAAGGATGCTTGACGAAGAGCAGCACCAGGATTTTCTCTCCAAACGCGAACACGTTGTGCAAATGTGTAAGTTGGAGGTGTATGAGCAGGCCCAGCAACAGCGGCAGCCGCAGGTAGCAAACTTGATGAACTGCTTAAAGAGCTTGAAGCAGAACCCTCGCTCGAAGTCGGCTTTGGTATAGCAGCAACCGGGCGCTTTGGAGTAGGAGTAGATGATAACGAAGGACTACTTGTAGAGCTTAACGAACTGCTAGAGGAGCTAGGAAGGAGGTTCTCGCTCGAAGGAGGTTTAAGTGTAGCAGCAGCCGGACGCTTTGGAGTGGGAGTAGAAGATAGCGAAGGACTACTTGTAGAGCTTAATGAATTGCTAGAGGAGCTAGGAAGGAGATTCTCGCTCGAAGGAGGTTTAAGTGTAGCAGCAGCCGGACGCTTTGGAGTGGGAGTAGAAGATAGCGAAGGACTACTTGTAGAGCTTAATGAATTGCTAGAGGAGCTAGGAAGGAGGTTCTCGCTCGAAGGAGGTTTAAGTGTAGCAGCAGCCGGACGCTTTGGAGTGGGAGTAGAAGCTAGCGAAGGACTACTAGAGGAGCTCAAAGAACTACTGGAGGAGGTAGGGCTTTCTGTGCTTAAAAGATCGGCCACATGGTGTGGTTTTTGCGCAGCTTTAGGAGTTGAAATAGAGGGTAAATCTTTTGGTGAAGAAGAGATTCTTTTTTGCTTAGAAGGTTTGGTTTTCTTAGAAGGCACCTTTTCTGCTTTGCCTTCTTGAGAAATGTCCTTAAATCCCAAATGAACGGCGTAGGTATAAATTTGTGGAGAGTAAGGCGTCTCAGTAAGCGAATAACCTATTTCATCTACAAATCCCTCTGGTAAGAATAAAAGCACACTGTTTGAGGAAAAAGATTCCTGGTTTAGCAGAGGATCATAATAAATAAAATCCGGATTCTTCTCCGGGTCTAGGTTTACTTTAGGAAAAAGATGTCGGTATTCTCCGTATAATGTTTTATATGCAGTATCCATCCTTGCTCGATCTGTCATGATTCCTTCTGCCATTTTATAAAATTCGGTTGAGCTAGTGGGTAATCTTTCGAGATATTCTGAAGATCGGATTATATTAGAAATGAAGTAGCGGATACGAGGGCTCAAGCCTTTACAGAAGTCAGCTTGGCTTTTCGCACACTTTAAATAACCAAGCAACAATGTAATATTAGCTTCTCCTTTAATATAGTTTTCTACTAATTTTTCCAGAGGATCGGAAGAGACAGATTCAAAGGATGCTAAGAATTTTAGATCACTATTTGGCATACAATCAGCTTTGTTAAGAGATAACCACGCCATTCCTAGTGTGGACCTAATCGCTACAGATATACCTAAAGGATTAAGCTCGTATTTTTGTGTTTTTCGGTTGAAATTTATTATAGTAGAAAAAGGCCCATCTTTAATTTTTAATTGCGCGTGCTCTGTAGCAACATGATCAAGGTTTAAAGCTACTGAAAGACAATAAAAAAATTGTTTTACAACATATAATGCATGTAGCTCATCCGGAATCTCCTTAAAACGAGTAACATCAAGTGTGTTTTTAAACGCCTGTATTCCTCTCAAAATAAAGAGGTCACTTGTTAGAGATACTCCTTTGTCTAAATAATTGAATTTGATGATTTTATTAAAAATTTCATGCGCTTTTTCTCTTTTGTTTATATCGCAGGAATGTTCCATGGCTTTTTTTAAACGATCAGCCAGGTTAGGTAAGGACGCTTCTAATTTTGGGTCTTTTGTTACACGAAAATTAAGGCTAAGAAAATGAGGTTTTCCATCGTTGTCTATAGATAATGGCAAATTTTTTGTATTTTCGTATATGCTCTCTAAGGAAGAATTGAAACTATCGAAGCTTATTTCTATTTTTTTTATTAACTGTGACATAATCTGACATAATTTTTTTGTTTAAAATATATATTAAATTGTATATTAATTAAACAATTAAATATCAAACAATTATATTGCTTATTTTTATTTAAGAATTTCTCAATGTCATTAAAATAGACCAAGTAGTGTAGATCCTTTTAGAGTCAAGACAGAAATTGCTTTATTTTAGATGACTTAGCGACTTCGGTCTTTCTCCCTTGAATAAGAGATGTGTTATCCGCATCTGAAATCAGAGTCCTCTTTTAAATAAGGTGATCGTGAAATCATTATCTCTGTCGTGAATAATGACTGTACCTAAAGGGCCCTTCGTATAGGAACCTTCTGCTTCTGGGACATGCACTTCTATTTCTTTGGCTTTTTCTGCTAAAAGCCGATGGCTAGTTTCTAATGAAGGGAAGTCGCTTTCTTTTTTGATGCTCAAGAAATTTACAACTTCTTCTTTATTTAAGTACTGAAAATAGCGGTGATAGCAAATGTTATCTCCATCGATAGAATATTCAAATCTCCCTAAAGCGCGTTGTTTTTTTCCGCTTTTATCGATCCAATCAATTTCTGCTAAAATATGACAAATTGGATCCTCTCTTCCTGTTTTAGGATTAGGCCAAGTGGTGTCAAAAGAATAAGGTGTCCCTACAAAGTAATCGATCATTCGAGGGAATGCATGTCTCCAGATCATGATTTTTTTTACTTCTGGGGGGAGATGGGCATAGGATGGTTGAGCAACAGCAGCTCTAGGAGTTTCTAGCCATGCGTTCACGCGATCGGCGAAGATATAGAAGGGGCTAACGTGAGTGGAGGCGGTAGCAGACGGATTACGAGTTGATGAACTGCTAGAAGAGCTTTTAGAGGAAGCTACGGTTGCGGCTGCAGATGAAAGGGAAGGTCCAACGGGTTTAGATGTAGATGAGATTGCAGGACTACTCAATGATCCGATAGAGCCACTTGAACAGCTAGAAAGAGGACTTTCGCTAGGAGTCAGTTCTTCAGAAATCGGGGGAGAAATTGCTAAAGCACTGGTGATTAGTGAAATTGAAGGGCTAGTTGAAGAGCTCATAGCATCAGATAATAAGGAAGACATGGTAGTTGTGCTGGGCATCTCAGATAAGGCAGCGGGAGTGGCTTCTGGTGTGGAAATAGAACTGCTCAAAGAAGAGGTTTTTGGAGAAGTGATCTTGGGAGCAAAGGGTTTCGTTTTTTTTCTTTTTGAGGAGTAGCTTTTTTTACTTGAGGCTTTTTTTTCTTCTTTTTTTTCATCTGAAGGGGCTGATTCAGGCGACGAAGGAGTAGGAGGGGGCAAGGTGGGTTTCTCAGAAAACCAAAAAGGTAAGCGGGCAAAATCAGAAGGCAAAGGTAAGCTAAAAGTCGAAGTGTCTCCATCTTTGTAAATAATTGGAGAGTCCGGTTCGATTTGATAGTATTTCGCTTGAAACTTTTGATATCCGGTGTACAACAATTCGTAGAGCGGATTGATTCTAAGCTCATCTTTTAAAATTGATTGCAATAATTCTTTGCTAACTTGTGAATGGCTGTCTTCTGAAAGTAAGGTGGGGAGTAACGTTCGGAATGAGGGAATTGTACGATCTAAAAAAAGCCAAATAGGTTTGTCCTTATAGATTGCTTCAAAAGAGGTGTTCATAACCTCCGTTGCCTGGATGCACACATTTTTTATTAAACAGGATGCAAAAAAATCTGCTTGTAATATTTCTGTTGGAGTTCTTTCTGCTACCATATCTACAAGAGTTTTTAATAATATTTCTATATCTTCACCGGACGTATTTTTTAGATCAAAATCCTGGGAAAAACGTGGATACCGCGCTAAAAAAGCTATCCCTCTTGAATCATTTAATAGTAGATGAATATCGAGGCAGAACTTCTTAAAATCCTTATCTGAAATGTTTATGCCTGTAGGCGTTGTGCTTACCGATACTACTGAGGAATAATATCCTTGATCAATTTTCCTATTGAATTCTTTTAGGGGAGATTGATAGTAAAGCATTCTGGAAGAATGGTAGAACATCTTTTTTAAGAGATGTAAACCATAAATCCTATGGAGAGTTTGTGTAAGATAGGTTGTATCGACAAAAACTTTCGCAGGCTTTAAATGTGGAATGACTTCATCTTTTTGAGAGGAATGGATGATGAGGAGTTTATCAAAAACCTTATCGATTTTTTCTTTTCTTTGAGGGTCTATTGAATCTACAAACGAACACTTTACGCGCTCAAGGAGCTGTTGAAATGTCGCACGCCCTGCTAGTTTTGTTGTGACTTCAAAATTTACCTTAAGATAGACTGGCCTTCCTTTTTTATCTAAGGGTTTAAAATCGGTAAGTGTTCGATAAATATAATCGAGATTTAGAGAATCCGTAATTGAATGAGATGACATATTTTATCTGATAGTTATTTTTTTTATTTTTAATTATATATTAGCGCTTATTAATTTTAAATAATTTCTTAAAAACTTCGTAAGAACAAAAATAGTAAAGTCAAATAATTGTCTGACAAAGAATGAAAAAAATTATTTAGTTTTATGAGAGACTTTTTTTTGTGAATAAAATATTTTACTCCTCAAAGATGATGCGTGTCTGCGAGAATCAGTTGTTGAAAAATGAGCAACAAGTTATAAGTTCTCCCTTACATGTCCTACTATGAGTGCTATATGAAAGTGAGAGCATCTGTGAAGGCTGATCCTTCGAAAGGAGACAAACTCGTGCGCCGGAAGGGTCGTGTCTATGTGATTAACAAAATAGATCCCAACCGCAAGCAAAGGCAAAAGGGTCCAGCCCGTAAAAAATAAAGGAAACTATGGCTAAAACATCCGTTGTCGCAAGGCAAAAGAAGCGTGAAAGGCTCGTGGCTCTTAAAAGAGAACAGCGAGAAAAATTAAAAGAAATTATCCGACATCCCTCTACCAGCGAAGAAGATCAGCGCGATGCGCAAACACGTCTGAATAAGATGTCTCGTAATGCTTCTCGCGTACGTTTAAGAAATCGTTGTCAATTAACAGGACGCGGTCGGGGTATGCTCAGCAAATTTAAGCTTTCTCGTATCTGCTTTCGCGAAATGGCCAATAAAGGCTTGATACCAGGTGTTTTCAAAGCAAGTTGGTAAATCCCTGTTTTTTTGGGTGTGAGGCGCGTGCATCACACCTGTTAAAAACAATATTCCAGAGAATTCTAGATAATCGAAAGACTTAAGTAGTCTCAATAGCCTTTGCTATTGTAAGTGGAGTTTCTGTAAGGCCATTCTCTTGGCGGATATCGCTCCAACGCTTCCAATTTTCCATCCCTTCATGCCAGACGTAGGTAGAATCGGTGATTTTACCTTCTTGCCATGCATCTTCAAGTAAAGATGTATTAATAGGGCCATTTTGGTGAGTGTCTTGATCGAGATAATACCATTGACGATAGGGGAGAGATTTTCGTGTTGGTGGTGTCGGTGCTGCTGAGGGTGAAACTTTTTTCTTAGGGTTTTTTAAGAAAAAGAGGGCAATGATGCCAAAAATCCCAAAGAAACAGCCGATCGCAAACCATAAATAGGGATTACGCCCTTTTCTTTTTGCGTAATAAGCAGCAATAGATCCTTGAACGAGCCAAAGTGCCACCAGAATGGGCAAATCCATAAAACCTGATCAAATAATTTCTTATAAGCTTGATTATACGGTAGAATAGCCTTGAGATCAAGCGGATTGGAGAGTAAAATGTGACTAATGTTGTTTGAAAAAATTTAAGGTGCCCTATGTACGATTCCCAACTCATTCAAATCGATACTAAAGAACTTGAACTTCCCGACACCATTTTTTCGCGAGATGTTGAAAGTCGTGTTTTTCAATCAATTGCTTTGCACTGCTTGGCCCACATTGAAGGGGTCGGCCTTTTAGAGGGCACACTGATAGATAGTTTGTTAGGACGCGATGGTCCTGCGAGCGTGAAAGGAATTCACGTAGAACAGGATGAAAAATCGAATACTATCCATTTGCGAGTTGAAATTAAGGTGGGATACGGAGTGTCCATTCCAGAAAAAGCGGAAGAGATTCAAGCTAAAATATCACAGGATATCAGTCGATTAACAGGAATCCATGTAGGTGCTGTCCACGTCGTATTTAAAGATCTTATCTTTGAAGAGTCTGTAGAAGAAGCATTACGTAAATCCGTTCGCCCTGCAAGAACATGAGACAATCCCATATCCTCTTTTCCGCTTTGCATTTCTTTTTGCTGACACTTCTGTGTCTAAGTGGCGTATTAGGGATCTTGCTATTTTTTTCTCCACTTGCGCGTTACCAATTAGCGGAGTGGATAGCCCATGATAGTGGGGTTGAGGTTCTTTTTTTTGGGATAGGTTTGCTCACTTTAGGCTTCCTTTTAATGCTCTTGTCGATGCGTCTATACCGGACTCGTTACTATCAAGTACAGATGGGATTTCTTAGCCACACTGCGCAAGTCGATCTAGAGGTTGTTCGCAGCTTAGTGTGTCGTTATTGGCAGAATAATTTTCCTGCTATGAAACCAGATATTGATGTTCTCTTGCGGGACGAGACGACCTTGGAATTATTTGCCGAGTTACCTAACTTAGACAAGGAAGAACACGATAAACTTCTAAAAAAAATTGAGGGTGATTTAAGTCGGCAATTTATGCGTCATCTTAACTATCGTAAACCTTTTTACCTGACCATTAGCGTTAGTTAAGAGGGGTATCCCCCAAAATCATTCATAATCGAAATAAATATAGATATGTCACTTTCGTCGATCACATGCTCTAAAACAGCTTCTCATTTGCATGCCGTCATTAAGAAATTTGAAGACAAAGTAACTACTTTTTGTAGAGAGTGGGAAGAAAACCCAAACGATTTAATCCAAATAGTAAATGAAGCTCTATTATACCGAAGTGAACTCGTTCATTTACGTGAGAAAATTAACGAGTTCAGAACTAAAGAAAATGCAGAAATTGAATCTGCACTCGATGCGATAGAAAGCAATTATGATGATTTAGCCAATCGTATTGAAAAGGTTCTCCAATCTATACATTACAATGAAAATAAGAAAGGATTGGCATTGGAACATGCGGCACATCGCATGCTAACGACACATAAAGTCCATGCAGCTCTTACCTACTATTTACTGATTATGAGCGCTGATTACATAGGCAAAGAAAATATAATAGAGGAACCTAGGCGGGCAGCTAAAATTCTCTCAGAAAATGCGGATGAAAAATTTTCAAAATATGTTTGGACCTCGGCAAAAAAATATCTTGCTAATTTATCTGGTCGAGTTCTGATTCCCTTAGAATTAGACGATTGGTTTGTCTTATGTGATGAATGGAGATTCGTAAGAGAAAAAATCAAAGAAATTGTAAGAAAACATATTGTGGAGAGTGTTCTAAAATCAAGCATGCATCCAAATATTCTTAAATCGAATAAGGTTGCTTTTGATTAACTCTGGATTTCAAGGTTGTGCTTTTTGGAAATGCGCGATCAAATTGACTTGGTCTTTCTCTGTTAACCCTTGTACTTCGGCCAGTTCTTCTTTGGATGCAGCGCGGATTCGCGCTACGCTACCAAAGTGACGTAAGAGGCGCTGTTGTTTGATAGGGCCTATCCCAGGAAGATCTTCGAGCGCACTGCTGATAAGATTCTTCGAACGGCGTTTTCGATGAAAGCCAATGGCTAGTCTATGGGCTTCATCACGAATTCTCTGGAGGAAAAAAAGAAGCGGAGAATGTGTATCGAAAGAGATGGGATCACTGATATGGGGTAAGAAAACGCGCTCTGCTCGTAGACCTTTATCATGTCGAGCATCTTCTTTTGCAAGTCCTATGGTGTCGACAGAGGCGATATCGAGTTCTTTTAGCACTTCAAGAGCGATGTTGAGTTGTCCCTTTCCTCCATCGACGATGATGAGATCGGGCAAATCCATCTCGTCTTTAGCGCGTAAAAGGCGTCTCGAGAGGACTTCTCTCATGGCTCCATAATCATCACCTGCTTTAGCTTCTTTAATTTTGAAAAGGCGTGTTCGTTTTTTGTCTTTTTCTCCATTAGTAAAAGCGACCATCGACCCCACCATTTCTTTACCGGCTAAATTAGAAATATCAAAACATTCAATGCGGGAAGGGAATCGATTAAGTTTTAGTTTTTCTTCAAGTTCGGCAAGAGTTCTATCTGTGATATCACGCTGATTTTTTTTCTGGTGAAAGTAGGCTTGCGCATTAGCATGGGCTATGGCAACAAGTTTCTGTTTATCACCTTTTTGTGGATGGTGAATCTTGAGCGCTTTATGAATGCGTTCTTCGAGTGCTTCTTCAAGACTGTGTATGGCGGTGAGCGAGCAAGAGATCAGTATCTCTTTAGGCAGTTCCGTATGCTCTGTGTAGTGTTGCAAGATAAAAGAGGCAATGAGATCCCCATCATCATTTGCAATTTCATGGAAAAGGTAATAATCAGATCCCATAAGTTTGCCATCTCGCCAATAGAGTAGGGCTAGTGCAACCTCATATCCTTCGCGGTGTAGGGCTAGCACATCGGCATCAATGCCTTTTATTTTAGCTACGAGTTGGTTAGCTTGCGTGATCTCTTGGATTTGTCGGATGGTCTTATGAAGAGCGGCAGCTTTTTCGTATTCCAGATTGTTAGAAGCTTTGTACATGTCAGCTTCAAGTGTTTTGACAATTTCCTTATTTTGACCTTTTAAAAAGCGTACTGCACCGTTGACAAAGAGATCATATTCTTCCTTCGTACATTTACCTACACAGGGAGCGACGCATTTTTTCATTGAGTAGAGTAGGCAGGGACGTACACGTCTCTTTAGTTCTTCATCAGAGCATTGTCGGAGAGGAAATAGGCGGCTAAGCAGTTCATATACTTCGCGAGCAGCATACGCACTCACATAAGGGCCAAAATAGAGGCCTTTTTCTGTTGGTTTGCCCTTGTAGCGGACAAGCCGAAGCATAGGCCAAAGATTGTGCGAGGTAATGAGAAGACCGATAAAAGTCTTATCATCTTTCAGAAGTGCGTTGTATTTCGGTTGATGTTTTTTAATAAGCGTATTTTCGACAAGAAGAGCATCTTTTTCTGACGGGACAACTAGGGTGTCTATGTCTTCTATTTCCGTAAGAAGAAAAGGGATCATCGCACGATTGTCTCCACTTATCGTGAAATAATTTTTGATCCGATTTTTAAGATTTTTTGCTTTTCCCACATATAAAACGGCACCGTTTACATCTTTCATGATGTAAACACCACTTTCAATCGGAAATTTTGCTAAATCTTCGAGTTTAAATCCCATGGAGAATACGTTTTTTCCAGCGAGCGAGAATTCCTAAAGCATCAAGAGGGGTTAACGCATCCGGCTCTAACGAGCGTAAGTCGGAAAAGATCGCCTCTTTTATTGTCTCTTCCGGAGGAGTTTCTGCGAAAAGATCGAGCTGTTTGGGTGGAGTGCGGGTAGGGGAGGAAGATGAACCTTTACTTATTTTTTCGAGCATCTCTTCTGCCTTTCTAATAGTGGCCGAAGGAAGCCCTGCAAGTTTAGCCACATGAATACCATAGCTGCGATCAGTCCCACCCGGGAGGATTTTATGTAGAAAGGCAATTCCTCGCTCAGATTCGTGAACGGCTACATTGCACGTAAAAGCTCCCGCAATCTTTCCTTCCATGGCATTGAGTTCGGAGTAATGAGTAGCAAAAAGTGTTTTGGCTTGTTTCCCAGGGGTTGTGAGTAAAAATTCTGCAACCGCCCAGGCAATGGCGATGCCATCATAAGTGCTTGTGCCTCGTCCTATTTCGTCCAGAACGACAAGCGACCTAGAGGTGACATTGTGTAAAATATTAGCCGTCTCGCTCATTTCGACCATAAAAGTCGATTGCCCGCGTGCAAGATCGTCACTCGCACCGATACGACTAAAAAGCTTATCAATAAGGCCAATATGCGCAGCTTGTGCGGGAACGAAAGATCCCATTTGGGCCATTATCGCGATTAAGGCATTTTGGCGGATGTAGGTAGATTTTCCCGCCATATTGGGGCCTGTAATAAGAGCGAGTCGGCGTTCATCATCTAACTCTGTGTTATTCGGTACAAAGTGCCCCTCAGGCAGCGATGTTTCGATAACAGGGTGGCGTCCTTTTTCAATCGATAGGCAAGAGGAATGGTCAATAAGAGGACGTACATAGCGCCTTCTTTCAGCGACCTCGGTTAGGGAGTAAAGACAATCAATCTCGGCGACAGCCTTCGAGATTTTACGAATGTCGTCAATGTGGAAAAGGACCTGATCGCGCAGTTTTTGAAAGAGTTCATTTTCCAGCGCAGAGATCTTTTCTTCAGCTGTTAAGATTTTATATTCATATTCCTTTAATTCGGGCGAGATAAAGCGCTCAGCATTGACCAGTGTTTGCTTCCTTACAAAAGAAGCGGGCATCTTTTCGGCCTGTCCACGACTGACTTCAATGTAATAACCAAACGCTCTAGTAAAATTGACTTTTAGTGTTTTAATTCCTGTCGATTCGCGTAAACGTGTTTGGTAAGCAATCAGCCAGTCTGTATTGGAGTTATGAAGGTTGCGTAATTCATCGAGCTCTACATTGAAACCTTCACGAATCACGCCGCCTTCGTTGAGTTTAATGGGTGGTTCGTCAGTTAACGTGGAAGCGATTGTTTTCGTTATCGTGTTAACATCTTTCAGTTCGGTTAGGCATTTTTGTAAAAGTATCGATGGATAATTCCGTATAGTGTCAGCAAGTCCGGGAATGACCTCTAAAGAGAGTCGAAGAGCAAGCATGTCACGTGGTGTAGCGTATCCGCTCGAAAGGCGAGCGATTAGCCGATTGAGGTCGCGGATTTTCTCAAGATTGCCTTTTAACAGATGACAATTTGAGCTCATCAAACACGCGATAGCATCTTGTCGCTTGTGAATGGCCTCGACGTCCAGAAGGGGATGTAAGAGCCATTCGCGAAGCAGGCGTCCTCCCATGGGAGTACGTGTCTGATCCAATATGCCTAAAAGCGTAAAGTCGCTAGTGGGATCGTGAAGGGCTTGGGTCAATTCTAGGTGGCGCTGAGTTGTTCGATCAATTGACATGGTAAGGCCCAGCGTCTCGACCCGAATCTCTGTGATATGATCGATGGAAAGATTCAATTCTTGATGAACATAATGCAGAAGGGCTCCTGCAGAATTAACGGCAGCCGTCATTCCTTTCAGTCCGAAGCCATCGAGAGTTTGTACTTGGAAATGATGGATGAGGGTGTCGTAGGCCATGCGGTGGTCATAGGACCATTCTTCTTTATTTTGGCAAAGACATCCTGTGATCGAGGAGAATTTTTGGACAGCCTCTTTGTGATGGGCCATACATTTATCAGAGACTAGTAATTCCCGAGGATCTTTTCTATAGAGTTCCTCGAAAACTTCAGCCTCTTCTTCAAATTCAAAAACCTTCATCTCGCCTGTGGAAAGATCGAGTAATGCTAATCCAAAAATAGAATTAAGGCGGGTAAGAGAGGCTAAATAGTGATTTTGCTTGTCTTGCAATAAGGAAGATTGGACGACTGTTCCGGGAGTGATGATGCGTACAATTTCACGGCGCACGAGGCCTTTGGTAGACCGCGGATCTTCGACCTGTTCCGCAATGGCGACCTTGAACCCGCGACTCAGTAATCTATCTAGATACCCTTCACATGCATGGAAGGGAATACCACTCATGGGGATTTCTTGTCGCTTGGTCAATGTCAGTTCAAGTTCTTTTGCTAGAATAAAGGCATCATCATGGAAGGCTTCATAAAAATCCCCTAGTCTAAAGAGTAGCAGGGCATCTTTTGCTTTGTCTTTGCATGATTGCCATTGAACCATCATGGGGGTGGTCATATTAGCTTCCTGGTTTTTTCAGGTGTTCGTCACCACTTTTTTCTGCATCGCATGTGTTTTCAGAAATTTCCTCGTGAGGCGTGTTAGTGCTAATTTTTACTTTGATGTCCGAGACTTCATCAACAGCCCTTTCTACCTGTTTAAGACAGCTATCACCCCATACCCGAAGGAGTTCAAGATCGTTTTTAAGGCAGCTAAGCTTATTCAAGATCTCATCAATTTTTGTTGCATCAGGCCGATTTCCTAAAAGTCGAGAAGGGGGCATGCCTGCCTGTTGGGCGGCGAATTTTAATTCGAAAACTCGAATGAGATTAGGGATCATGATTTTTTTGATTCGCTCGCGAAGATGACTCAAATCAGGATCTGTAAATGCGTGTGAAGCATCGGGATGAGAAGAAGAGGGATGCTGAAGGACCTCTCCAACTTGTTTGCAAGTTTCCATGAAGTCTCGCCGTGTATAGCTTTAATTTTCTGCAAAACCTCTATTTTGTTAAAGTCCAAAGGAAGTAAAAATGAAACTTTAGAGAGGATCCTTTAAACTTAAGTTCTGTCGCTTTTGTATCTTTTGAGCCGATTTCAAAATTGAGGGGTAATAGCAAACTTCGTATATTATCCTCGATTTTGAATCAAAAAGCTCAGAAAATCGAGATAAATTTACTTTTGGTACACTCACTTAATTTCATTGGAATCCCTAACTTTAGGATACCTCTTATGTCAAATGAAACTTTAGCGTCATTTTCGACAAATGCATCACAACTAAAAATTGGAATCTATGAGCATTATAAGAAAATGCGCTATCAAGTTCTTGGTGCTTGTCGCCATAGTGAAACCTTGGAAGAAATGGTTGTTTACCGTGCTCTTTATGGAAAACAAGAGCTCTGGGTTCGCCCATTGGAAATGTTCCTAGAAAAGATCGAGATCAATGGCATTTTTCAGCCGCGTTTTAAATTTGTTGAATAATCGCCTGCACTTACAAGAGTTTCATGTACACGACATCTAGTTTGGATACGTTACGTCAGAAGATCGATTTAATTGAGGTCCTATCCTCGCATCTCGATCTTAAACGTGCTGGCACTTCCTATAAAGCCCTCTGCCCCTTCCATGAGGAGAAGTCGCCTTCGTTCGTCGTGAAGCGAGGTGATACGCACTACCACTGCTTTGGTTGTGGAGCTCATGGAGACGCGATCGCCTTTTTATTGCAGCACATGCAAATGGGTTTTACAGAAGCTGTTGAATATCTAGCAGAGCGTTTTCAAGTCGTGCTTGAGAAGTCCAATCAAGCGATTGAGACAGGTCCTAATAAAACTCTTCTCAAAGCTGCGCTTGAAACAGCTTGTCAATTCTACCATTTTTTTCTTTTGCATACGGAAGAAGGGCATGAAGCTCTTAACTATTTATATAAACGGGGGATTGATCTCGCTTTTATCAATAATTTCCAAATTGGGGCCGCGCCACAAAGAAAAGATGCACTTTGCCAGTATCTCCGCGAAGCGGGGATTAGCGAACATGACGGCGAACAGGCCGGACTTATTCGTAATGCCAAAGGCGATTTTTTTACAGAAAGAATCATGTTTCCGATCCGTGATGCAGTAGGAAATGTAATAGGTTTTTCGGGAAGGAAGTTTAAGGAAGCTACGTTGGGCGGTAAGTACATCAACACCCCAGAGACACCTCTTTTCAAGAAGTCGCATGTTCTTTTTGGTCTTTCTTATTCTCGGAAGAGAATTGCTAAAGAAAGAAAGGCAATTATTGTCGAAGGCCAGATTGATGCTCTGCGTTTGATCCAAACAGGTTTTACAATTGCTGTGGCTGGACAAGGAACAGCATTTGGAGAAGGTCACAGGGATGAATTAATCCGATTGGGGGTTAAAGAGATTTTTCTCGCATTAGATGCAGATAAGGCGGGCCAGGAAGCTGCTTGCAAAATTGGTGATCTATTTCAGAAAAAAGGAGTAGCGGCCAAAGTTATTGTTCTGCCCCCAGGAAAAGATCCAGATAATTTATTGAAAGAAGAGGGGCCGGAAGCCTTCCTACAACGAATGGAAAAAAGTCTCGAATACTTGCCATTTCTCATTCAATACCGAGCAGAGAGCGTGGACCTTGCACAACCTGCTATCAAAAGTCAGCTAGCAGAAGAGATTGTAGCGCGTATTCGGGCATGGGAACATCCCGTTATGATTCATGAAAGCCTCCGCCAATTAGCTACTCTTCTAAAAATCCCTGAAGAAACTTTAGGTGCATCTGTTCCTGTAGTTCGTGCTGTAGTAAAAAAACAGTCTTCAGCTAAACTCTTTGGATTTGATATTGATCCGCATAGAATTCTCGAAATCGATATCTTACGCTGGGCGCTTCTCTCTGGTGAGCTGCAGTCCCGTATTTTAGCTCTGATGGAGCACAACGATGTTTTGCAAAAAATGAAGGTGCCTATTTGTCGAAAATGGCTTGAGAGTTGTCTGCAGGCGTATACGCAGAATACACCCTGCGATTTTCTTAACTTGGCCAGTTTAATCGATGAAAAAGAGGATCCTTTGCTGATTTCTCAAATTTTGCAAAAGAAAGTCAATTTACAAAAGGCTGAAGAGGGCTGTCTAGTCACGATCACAAGTTTACTTCAGCGTGATTGGCTCGAAGAAGCAGAGAAAATTAAAATCAAAATCCAAAGTGGAAGCTGTAGTGATGAAGAAGCTCTGGAGCTTACCCAAAAATTTTCTGAGATCAAAAAACACCCACCGCAAGTTAGGTACCCATGAAAGATCACCTCGTCCTATTTGATGATACTTGTCGCTTCTGTCGTCGCGCTGTGGCCCACCTCATTGCAATCGACCTCAAGGATAAATTTATTTTTTCACCCTTAAACGGCAAAACAGCGAAGCAAGGACTTAAAGGTAAAATGGCCTACTTGCGCCGTGCAAATACTATGATCGTCATTGAAAATGTCAATAGACCCCCGAGCATGGTCTGGATGCGCGGTAGAGCTTCATTGCGTTGTTTTTGGATTGTCGGAGGCAAATGGAAGTGGATTGGGTGGGCTTGCTTTATTCCCTGGATTCCCGATCTGATTTATCGCTTGGTAGCTAAGATGCGGCGCCTGTTTCCCCTTGAAGATGTTCCAGACCGCTTCTTTCGCTCGCAAAAAGACCGTTTTCTCCCATGAAATAGGAACTCCTCGAGAGAGGAGCTTTATCTAAGGAGGGCTTCAATACGACTTGTAAGCTCTGCTACAGGAAGGCGTTCTTGCTGCATGCTATCCCGATGGCGAAGAGTAACCGAATCATTTTCAAGTGTTTCAAAGTCGATCGTGATGCATAGCGGTGTTCCAATTTCATCCTGCCTTCGGTACCGTTTTCCAATTGCTCCAGAGTCATCGTATTGTGTATTCCACCGTTCGCGTAGCGCAAGAAAAATTCCACGCGCTTTTTCTGCCAGAGGCTCTTTTTTCATTAAAGGAAAAACGGCGATTTTGACCGGTGCAATTTTAGGAGATAATCTAAGAACGGTTCGAGTCTCTCCATTTTCCAGCTTCTCCTCCTCGTAGGCATCGCAGAGAATAGCGAGTAGGGTACGGTCAAGGCCAAAGGTCGGCTCGACCACATGCGGAACATAGCGCTCGTTGGTTTTAGGATCGAGGTATTCTAATTTTGTCCGCGCGAATTCACTATGACGCATCAGATCAAAATCTGTTCGGTAAGCAAGGCCATACAGCTCAGACCTTCCAAATGGAAAGTCGTACATAATGTCGACCGTGCGTTTCGAATAGTGAGACAGTTTTTCTTTAGGATGTTCGTGAAGGGAGATTTTTTGCGGATTCAGTCCAATCGCTAAAGACCACTCTTGCATATTGGCCAGCCAGCTTTCAAAAAATTTTTCCCATCCATTAGGAGGGATAAAGTATTCGATTTCCATTTGTTCAAATTCGATCACGCGAAAGAGAAAGTTGCCTGGAGTGATTTCATTGCGGAAAGCTTTTCCGATTTGCGCCACGCCAAAGGGGATCTGTACCCGCATCGTATCGATAATGTTTTTGAAATCGAGAAAAATAGCCTGGGCTGTTTCAGGGCGAAGAAAAGCATGACCCTGCTCTTGGTTGTCACTGGTTTTATTCATTTGGGTCGAAAACATGAGATTGAAATGGCGCACGTTAGTCCACTCGCATGCGCTGCATTTAGGACATGTTATACGGTTTTCTTTAATCAACTCATTCATTTGATCCATAGATAACCCTTCGACGTCGTAGTGAAGGGCAGCCTCTAAAACGTGATCAGCTCTAAATCGGCTTTTACATTTTTTGCAATCCACTAGTGCATCACTAAATCCAGCCACATGACCCGATGCTTCCCAAGCGCGCGGATGCAGAAGAATAGGACCATCCATGCCCACCATGTCTTCGCGGTGATGCACAAAGGTCTTCCACCATAGATCACGGATATTTTTCTTCAGTTCTACGCCATTGGGCCCATAGCTATAAGTGTTCGCAAAGCCTCCATAAATTTCCGACCCCGGGTAGACGAATCC
>Ga0207143_1020_pt1 | contig 37719 bp, 36 predicted proteins | sample Alteio_BWMinHeat_3_FD_153566 | JGI IMG/M metagenome (GOLD analysis project Ga0207143, IMG submission 153566) | Enriched cells from forest soil in Barre Woods Harvard Forest LTER site, Petersham, Massachusetts, United States -... | ecosystem: Environmental > Terrestrial > Soil > Temperate forest >... | reverse complement strand
ACTTGTAGGGCTAGAAGTTCGCGGCTATTGCTCATCGATGTTAAAACACGTATCGTAGCGACAACTAAGGCTAAGGGAACCAGAATATTGGCGCGCTTGATAAATTGTAGGCCGTAATAAAAAGCAATGTCGGGAATCCGTAAGGCTTGGCTTTGTAAAAAACGCTGCATATGAATGGAGTAATCTATGGCAATGTAAAGTCCAAAGAAGCAAATAAGAAAAAGAAAGAAAACTTTCAAAGTTTCCATCAAAAGATGTCTTTCCCAGATTGTCCCTATAAATTTCATGTTTCAACTCCTTTATCAATACGTTTAAATGAGCGAAAACAGAGAAATAAAATTAAAGGATGAGGGAGCAAATAGAAGACTAAGGCAAGAGCGTGCGAGGTTTTTAACGATTTAGCAGCAATAAATGTAAGCAAAAAAGTCGCAGCCAAACCGACCATCCAAATCACCCCTTTTTTCGTGCGGGTCCTCCCTATGTGGACAGCAAAAGAAAGGCCAATCATAGTGAATGAAAAAGAGGCTAGTCCCAAGCTAAAACGACGAGCGAGCTCTACATGTAGTTTATCGATATGTCTTTGTGATTCTTTTGCTTTCAAATTTTCTCGTCTTTCCACGCATTCTCGCGCAATAAGAGCTCTAAGAGATAGATAATCTTCGTGCATTTGCCAATGAGCATCTTCCCAAAACTGCGAAAGTCCAGAGGCTGCCGTATTCATCTCTTTTTGATTTTCGATAACTAAATGATCAAAAGAATTAGGCACTTTCGGGTCTAAGCTCGAAATAAAGGTGACATCATGGCCGCGAAGCTTGCCGTCATAAACACTAAGCTCTTTTGCCACCATCATACCCAATCTTCCATTGGAAGCGTTTTTTGTAATGAATAAAACATCATCAGCGGCGCCTGGTGAGGGCGAAGCATGCATATCGAGATAGGAACCTTTTAATTTGACCAATGCATCTTTTTGTAGGAGGACTAAAGGATTGGTCGCAGTAATCTGCAAAATGAGCTCTTTAGAGAAAGAGCGAATACGAGGTGCGAGTTCGCAGGAGAGTACAATATTGAATAATGATAAAAACCCGGAGGCGAATAAAAGAGGTGTAATAATTTTTTGAAGACTGCAACCTGCTGCACGTAAAGCGGTTAGTTCATGAGAATGGCTCATTTTTTGGAAAAGCAAACTACATGCAATCAAACAAGAAACCGGGATGGCAAGAGGTAATATGTAGGGGATTTGATAAAAAGCAAATAAGAGTACCTTTGACCAGGAGGCGCCTAGACTCGCAAATCTAGCGATTTCCTCCAGACGCATCACAAGCAGAACGCAAATAAAAGCGGTCACAGATAAGAAAAATATCTGAAAATAACCCCGTAATAAATAGCGCCAGATGATAGGCATAGAGTGTATTCTAATTAGTTTTAATCGATTTTCTGAGCTCTTTGAGCTGTTTTCTCTTCAGAGTTGATGGGTAATATACGAAGTCCGATATTATCCATCTATTTAGAAGTAGAAAATTTGCTCAAAAATCTCTGAAAATCGTCAAATATTACCTTTAGAACACCCTCCAACAGAAAGCATTTAATAAAGGATAGTGCTAAGCTAGATGATCATGAAACACACTCGAAATACAATTTTGCCTTTAGCAAGTCACAAGAGGCCTATAGGGAAACGCCTTCAGCGCTCAATTGATATTTTCCTCAATAAAAATCGTGTATCTTCGAGACCCCTACTTTTAGGTTTTTCAGGCGGACATGACTCTAGAGCCTTATGGGAGCTCTTAATCGCTTATAAGAAAAAGCGCTCTCTATCTTTGATTGTTGCTCATATTGATCATGGATGGCGATCCGAGAGTCAGCAAGAAGCCCTACAACTAAAAGAGCTTGTCGAATCCCATGGGTGTTTGTTTTTTTTACATATCTTAGAAAAAGATCAAAGTGGGAAAAATTTAGAAGAGAAAGGCCGCCAAGAGCGCTATGCCTTTTTTGAAAAGCTCTATCACGAACATCAATGCGAAGCCCTTCTATTAGGACAGCAGGCCGATGATCAGGCGGAAACGGTTTTGAAAAGGATTTTTGAAGGAGCTCATTTTACCTCTTTAAGTGCAATGCGATCGGTTTCTACATGGGAAGAAATGACAATTTGGCGTCCGCTTTTAGAAGTGACACGTGAAGAAGTTCTAACTTTTTTATGGGAAAAACAGATCGTAGCTCTCGATGACCGCTCCAATTATGATCCTTCATTTTTACGGGCTCGCATGCGCGCGAACATGCTTCCTTATTTAGAGGAAATGTTTGGAAAGAAATTTCGGGAAAATCTATTAGAATTATCTAAATCGTTCCAAGCTATCGAAAATTACTTTGAAGAAAAAACAATTCACTATGCAAAAAGCGAAAAAAGCTCCCCAGAAGGGGTGTCTTTAGACTTTTCAACCTTTGTCTCACTTTCGTTGCTCGAGAAGGAAGTAGCTGTCAAACGGTTTTTACTCAAGGAAGGATTGCGTTTAGGAACTCGCCACTTGCGTCAAATCGTCGAGCTTTTAAATGATAAAGTAAGCAATAAAAAGCTATTAATCAAAAAGCGACACCTCGTTATCAATGGTGGACAATTGTTTGTTAAGAGTTTTAAGAGTGAGTAAATTAATAAATAGTAAGAATGTGTATTATTTATTGATTAAAATAAAAGAAAGATGATATTCAATGAATAAAGATACAGATTCCAGCATTAGGGTGAATTTAGGTTGTATTATGTTTTGAGGTGGAAGTTTTCCATTCTCAACATGCTGATAGTCAATCTTTTTTATTATTAAACAGGCTAGAAACCACTTTACTTTATCAGAAAAGAGTGGTTTAATTTTTTTCTTTTGGATGTACAGAACATGAATGAAGATAATAATTTAAAGCCCGATCAGAAGCGTGGAATTCCCGGCGGTTTTTTTGTCTTTTTACTTGCGATTGTTCTTCTGGTTCTGACCTTCCAAAATATTAGTACGGAAAAAAGTGCAAAAGTTGCCTTTAGCTATGAGCTAGAGCACCTTGTCAATTTAGATCTTTTGCAGCCCAACGAAAGTAGAAAAATTGCCCTTAATGATAATCTCGTTACCTTTAGTGGACGGTTTCAAGATCGCTTAAGTGAAGAGTCAAAAGAGCGATTCCGCTACCTCACTCTTCTTCAATCTCAGCACAACTTCCTGGCCGATAAAAGTAAACTCTCTAAAGACCTCGAAAGAGACCAAAGCGCTGTTAAAGAAAGTGCCGCCTTATTTTTAAGATTAAGCGGATTACCCATCCCAAAAGGTGGTTACCGCGTTGTGGATGCCCCTTTTGATAATTCTAGAAATAGCGCTGTTATTATTACTGAGGTGAGTGCTTACGGCTTACCTAGTCTGGCTGACCTGCAGAAAGAATTCGTTGGCTTGGTGCAAAATCCCAATCCAGAAGGGGCTGCAGATTTTGGAAAACAATTAGAAGTTCTCGTGAGAGAATTCCGCTCGCCAGCTTTGGGTATAGGCAGTGAGGCTCTCAAGCAGCAGCTAAAAAATCTCGAACAACAACTTCTGGATCTTGACGGACAAAGTCCAAGCGTCCAGCAACGCGTTATGCAATATCGCGATACGCTCGCACAATTGCAGGGGATTGTTCAGGACCTCGATCGTGAAGATCAAAATATGCGTCTTATTGCGCTGCGCACTATTCGAACTTATAAAGCGGATCTCATTCAAAATGCTTCTCTTTCCGAAGAATTTGATAAGAATTCTCAGCAGCTAGATAAAGCGCGTCAATCTGTTGCATCCGTCATCTGGTACTTTAATAATAATGAACTCTCTACACGTTCTTTAGAAAAGCAAGATCCCGAGCTCTTCAGCAATTGGTTCTCTCAAGCTAAGCAAGAATACGAGCGATTTAATGCGAATAAAGGTTTAGCTTTTAAAGCACCGGATCAGCCTCGCAATCTAGTTTTAGAAAAAACGTTTAAAAGCGAAGAACCTTCGCCTAATTATTTCAGTTACTTCTTGACTCTTCTTCCTGTTCTTATGGTGGTTTTCCTCCTTTACTTTGTCTTTTCGCGACAGATGAAGGGTGTAGGATCAAGCGCCATGACCTTTGGCAAATCTCCAGCTAAACTCCTTACTAAAGAACACAACAAAATCACTTTCAAAGATGTGGCTGGATGTGATGAAGCAAAAGAAGAACTGGAAGAGATTATCGAATTCTTAAAAGACCCTTCAAAATTTACCGCTCTTGGAGCACGGATTCCCAAAGGTGTTCTTTTAATTGGCGCTCCAGGAACAGGAAAAACATTAGTAGCTAAAGCAGTAGCTGGTGAAGCGGATCGTCCCTTTTTTTCCATCTCCGGCTCTGATTTCGTGGAGATGTTTGTTGGGGTAGGCGCTAGCCGTATTCGCGATATGTTCGACCAAGCCAAAAAACATGCTCCATGCATTATTTTTATGGATGAAATCGATGCTGTAGGTCGTCATAGAGGTGCTGGTATCGGTGGAGGTCATGACGAACGCGAGCAAACTTTAAACCAGCTTCTTGTGGAAATGGATGGTTTTGATACAAGCGAAGGTGTCATTTTAATCGCTGCCACTAATCGCCCCGATGTTCTAGATAAGGCGCTTTTACGGCCAGGCCGTTTTGACCGCAGGATTGTAATTGACCTTCCCGATATTAAAGGACGGTACGAAATTCTTAAAGTCCATGCTCGACGTATTAAACTAGATGCGAGTGTCGAATTGATGAATGTCGCTCGTAACACCCCAGGGTCGTCCGGAGCAGATCTCGCCAATATTTTGAATGAAGCCGCTTTGCTTGCTGCCCGTAAAGGGCGCTCGGCTGTGACGGAGCCCGACGTGCAAGAAGCCTGCGATAAAGTTCGATATGGTAAAGAAAGACGCAGTTTAGAAATCGATCAGGGTGAAAAGAAAACAACGGCTTACCACGAATCGGGTCATGCTATCGTAGCTCTTACAGTTAAACATTCTGATCCCGTTGATAAGGTGACCATCATCCCACGTGGACTTTCTTTGGGTGCTACCCATTTCATGCCGAAAAAAAATCGCCTCAGTTATTGGAAAAGCGAACTTATTGATCAGCTTGCCGTTTTGATGGGGGGCCGAGTAGCTGAAGAGATTTTTATCGGTGATGTTTCCAGTGGTGCGCAGATGGATATCACGCAAGCGACTCGATTAGTACGGAGTATGGTTTGTGAATGGGGCATGACAGAGTCACTTGGCCTTGTTGCTTACGATGAAAGATCGGAAAGTGGACAATTTTTAGGTATGCCGAGTTATCAAGAAAAGACCTATTCTGAAAATACAGCCCAGCAAATAGATGAAGAAGTTCGAAAAATTCTTACCGCTGCTCATCAACAAGCTTCCGCTATTATTATGCAGCAGCGTGATAAAGTGCAGCTCATGACAGACATGCTCATCGAATTTGAAACACTTAATCGCGAAGACGTTTTGGAGATTATGGATGATACTTGGAACATAGAGGAAAAGCGTAAACGCGTGAAACTCTATGCCGAGGCTTATCGCAAATTACCACCACCCATCCCTCGGGAATTTCCTAGCGAGTCGCAGCCGCAACAAGCGTAGTTGGCTTCTAAAGTTAGCTCAATCACATCTGATAAAAAAATAAATAGAGTTGTTGAAAAACAGCTCTATTTATTTTTTTATTCCTTAATCTCTCTTATTTGTCTCTTTCGGCAACACTATTTTTTATGTAAATATTAATTGATTTAATTTACCTGTTAATATAAAATAATTAAGGCACATTAATTTTAAATAAAAAAGGTAAATAGAATGGGTGTTGGAGTCACAGGTCATATAGCACTTGCTTTAAGCAGGGCTTATACAAGAGTAGAGGAGATGGCTCTACATAGGGAAGCCTATAGTAAGAGGGCAGTTGATCCGCAGTTATATTCTTTCCCGATTTCGGAGGAAGAGTTAAGAGTGTTACCTACTTTGCCCCCTCAAGAACGTGATGAGCGAATTAAAGAAATTGGATATGCAAGCATAGATAATCTTACTCGGACTAATGAGCCTATACCATTGTCAACAGAACAGAGGCGTACTAAAATATTAAAAGATAAACTTCCAATTTCAGAAGAGGATTTTGCACTAGGTCTCGAGCAAGCGAAAAAAGATTACGTTGCGATAGGCATGCCTCCGGAGATAACCGAAGAACTTTTAGAGCCCTTGCCGTACCGCCGCCAGGTCTTTCCCGATCTGGATCGTCCAGAAAATTCAAGGATGGCTGTCTGGAGAGTAGAATTTTTTTCCACTCAAAGTTGCCCGGTCATAAGGGGTACATTAAGAAGAAGGGTAGCGACAGCTGTCGGAACGGCTCTATGTTTAGGAGCCGTTGCCTTGACGTCTTATGTGGCATTAAGGCATCGGTAAGCTTTCCAAATATAGGGAATAGCCAAGGGCGATTCCCTATATTCTTAAATTAAAATTTCTTTCTCTACTTAACAAAACATTTTATGTTTTATAAAAATTAAACATAAAATATGCGTGGTGGTTATTTTGTTACAGGGTAGACTAGCGTGCTAAATGGCCGCTCGTACGCGAAAGAGAGTACATTGAGCTAGAAACGCTTAACCCCTAAAATGTTTTAGAGGTGGGGACATACTTTAAACAAACAGCCAAGACGGTTTTAAAAAAATATTATTTAACTAAATTTCTTCTTAACATCCGCAAATTGATTATTAATTATTTCTTGTTTAATTAAATTGTATTTTTAATTTATTATTAATGAATGATTAATTCTCTATCAATAAAGGTATTATATTATGAGTTTTGCAATTGCAGGTAGTGTAGCCAGAGACTTAGCGCGGACTTATGCTGCCATTGATGAACAAGCACAAAATCTGCACACAACCCGTGAAGATTATGTAAGGACTACGCATAAGCCAATGCTACATTCTTTCGAGATTACGGAGGAAAATTTAGCATTATTAGCTACTCTTCCAACAGAAGCTCGGAGAAGTAAAATAAAGGAAATTGCACTACACAGCATACATAATCTTATACCTAGCGATGAGCCTATTCCTGCGGAACTACAAGGTCTTACTGAGGTAACAAAAAACGGACATCCAATTTCCGATGATGAATTTGAAAGTGCTTTAGAGGAGGCTCGTTTGCCTTATGTTGCGGGGAACCTGGCCCCGGAATTAATTGATTTGGAGGTAGGTCCTGTCCCCGTTACCTATAATACTTTTCCAAATGTAGATCGTCCAGAAGAGACAAGAGTTGCTGTGCAAACAGTGCAAGCTTTTAACATTAGAAGATATGGTTGCATGGGACCTAAATTAAGAGATTTTGCGACAAAAATGGGAATTGTTCTCTGTTTAGGAACCCTGGCCCTCACATCTTATGTGGCTTCTAGGCATCGTTAGGCCTTCAAATAAGTAGGAAATTTTAACTTGGAATTCCCTCTGTCATTATAATAAATATTAAATTGATTTGCACTTACATGCATTAATATTTTGAAAGCAAATCTTTTGTTTATTTTTTTAGTTTAATGTTTAATTAGTATTGTTTACAAATATTGATATTTATAGCAATTGTAAATAAAATAAATGATTCTTAATTATTGATTCAAGGCTTGAGGTTGAATATGGCTGTAGCACTTATAGGAAACTGTTTACAACGATGTTGGAGAACTTACACGACTATAGATGATGATATCCAGAGCTATGCTTTAACTGTAAATACAGTTTTTGAAAGTTATAAGAGCATTGGTACAGCGCCTACACTTTCTCGTCCGGTTATTTCACAAGAAAACCTAAATTCTCTAGCTCCTCTTTCTGAGGAGCTCCGTAGAGAACGCTTAGATCAAATTTATTTAGAGACCAGATACATACTAGAACCTACTGATGAACTTACTCCTCCTGAAGTATCGCTTCCGACTGTTTTAACGAAGGACGGTGAAGAAATTGAGGAAGCGGTTTATGAAAGGGCTTTGCAAGAAGCTAGGATATCTCGTGATCTGACTACAGGCGATACAGTTTATGGTGATGGGCAATTAGACGAACCCGTTTTGCACTTCGCCGCCATTTATCCAAATTATGCTCAACCCGAGCACTCACGAGCTATTCTAACATTAAGTCGGCAATTCGATATTCGACGTTTTGGACCCATTGGACCCCTGTCACGATTGATAGCCACCCGGGCCATTTCATTGTTGTGTTTAAGCATTATCGGTCTTTCAAGCTACGCAGTATTGCGGAATCGATAGTGTTTGTTAACCTTCCCTATATTCGTCTAAATACCACAGATGTATGCCAGAAAAAATTAGTAGAAATTAATTGAAATGGTTTTTCTATTTAAGCGCATTCACTTCAATAATCGATTCATTAGAATAGGGCCTAGTTTTCAAAGATATTTCTAATTCAAGTTGTGGTTTCTGAGCGTTTTTTTCTTTCAACCTGTTATCCTAATAACTTTTTTGGAAGATAATGGAGGAATACACATGCCCCTTTTTTGTTGCTCTAGGCGCCACAAGATAGAATACTTGCCGCAAGACCCTCCACTTAAACCGGTAGAACGCAGCTTCTTTTGTAATCGACATGAAGCCGTTATCAACCGGACCGTACATGATTTGAAAGCGGGAATCCTGACGGGAATTGCCTTAACAACACTTTATAATTGTTGTCTAAAAGAAAGTTCTTCTCATGCACCCAATTGGGCTCCTCTAAATAGACCGGCTTTTTCTGATACTTTGGCTTTTGATAATAATGGGCCCTATTTTTCTGGAGGCGCTGCAGATCGTGTATTAACTGGAACAGCTACAGGTTTGGCGATGGGACTTATACGAGTCTTTCGCAATCTTATAAGCTAAAGTGGCAATAGCCTATTCTTTTCTCTCGAATGTACCTTCTCGTATCGCAAATTTTCTTAGAATCATAGTTCATGTCGGGGATAGAGATATACGACGAGCATGGCTCCTGCAAAGACTAGACAGAATCCAAATATACTGGATAAGGGAACAGTGTGGCCCCATACGAGCCATTGAAGCGCCATACTAAAAACAACGCTTAAGTAAAGAAATGGACTTGTTAGACGTACGGGTGCCCACTTTGCTGCATAAGTAAAACAAAGTTGATAGGCCATGCCTAATCCGCCTAGCCCTAACAAGATTACGAGATTGTGCGAATCAAGAGTTAACCAATTTAAAGAAAAGCGGGGTAAGGTTCCTAGAAAGGCAAGAGAGCTGGCAATAAGAAAATAAAAAAAGAGCGTACGAACGGGTGGCTCTGAAAAATGGGCCATTCGTAAGGCAAAGATAGCGATTGACCCAAACATTGCCCCTACAATCCCAATTAAGGAAGCAGGTTGGAATACACCAAATCCGGGCTTGATAATAAATAGGATTCCCAAGAAAGCCATTCCAATTCCCCACCATAAACTGTGCATGATGGGAATTTTTTTCCAAAGATAGGCGATGATGGGAATGTAAATCGGCATGGTATTGGCCAAAAGCGTAGCATCCGTAAGACTTAAGAATTGTAACGAAATAAAAAACATATAAATCGCTACAAGGCCAAATACTCCACGTACAAGATGCATGGTGAAGTTTTTTGGTCGGATGATTTTTGCTAAGGAGGGGTGGCCATGGGATGCATGCGAAAGCCAGGGGAAAACAAAAATCAGACAAATGAAGTTACGCCAAAAGGTCATCGCCTCAATGCTAATCCCTTCAGAGGCATATTTAACGGCAGCGCCCATTAGAGCATTAAAAAAAGCTGCAGCAATAATAGCAAGTAAAGCAGGTACGAGGTGAGTTTTAGGGCGAAGATACTTCATATAGCCACATTAAGAGGGTCATTAGCCTCTTAATGTGGACTGTCCCAGCTTTGGGTCAAAGTGTCAAGCGTGTTGTTTAGCGGGAAGTAAAACCTTGTGGCTGAGTTTGACTTGGCCACGGTCATTGATTTCCATAACCTTTACTTCAAGCATCTGCCCTTCTTTAACCACGTCTCCCACATTCGCTACACGGGTATGTGAAAGTTCAGAAATATGGCAGAGACCCTCTTTGCCACCTGGCAATTCCACAAAACAACCAAACGCTACAACTGATGTTACTCTGCCTTTGTAAACTTTATGGAGTTCAACCTCAGCAGTTAGATGATGGATTATAGCTTTTGCTTTTTCCATCGCTTCTTGATTGTTCGAGGCAATGCTGACAATACCACTATCGTTGATGTCGATCTGTACGCCAGTCTCTTCGATGATCGCGCGTATTTGTTTGCCACCAGGACCAATAACTGTGCCAATCTTGCTAGGCTTAATCTGGATTGTTTCGATACGAGGGGCGTACTGAGAGAGTTGTTCGTTAGATTTAGGACATGCATCGAGCATCTTGTTCAGAATATGAATGCGCCCTTGCTTAGCTTGCGTCAGGGCTGCACGCATAATATGAAGGTTAATACCTTCGATTTTAATGTCTAACTGAAAGGCGGTGATCCCTTGACTGTCTCCAGTCACTTTAAAATCCATGTCACCCAACGCATCTTCAGAACCTAAAATATCGGACAGAATTGCGTATTTATCACCTTCCAAAATGAGGCCCATCGCTATCCCTGCAACAGGGCGCTTAATCGGAACACCAGCATCCATCATAGCCAGGCAACCACCGCAGACAGAGGCCATAGATGATGAGCCATTGGATTCTGTAATGTTGGCTTCAAGACGGATAGTGTAGGGGAAGTGTTCTTGGAGTGGTAACGCCATACTTAAAGCGCGTTCCGCTAGTTTTCCATGACCAATTTCGCGTCTTCCTGGCGAACCCATTCTTCCTACTTCTCCGACAGAAAAGGGAGGGAACGAGTACTGAAGATAAAAGCGATTTAAACCGTCGGCATTTAAATCTTCAAAGCGTTGTCCCATGGTCTCTCCACCGAGGGTACATACGGCAAGCGCCTGCGTTTCGCCGCGTGTAAAGAGCGAGCTACCATGCGTTCTGGGTAGAATAGACTGTTCTATATCGATAGGACGTATTTGATCAGTTGTTCGACCGTCCATGCGACGATTTTCTTTCAAAATCATCTGGCGCATAATCGTAGATTGCGCTTTTTTGAAGCCGTAAAGAACATCGTTCTTGGTGTACGAGGATTCTTGAGATAAGAATTTTTCTAAAAGCTCCGCTGTGATAGCGCTAAATGCTTCATCTCGTTTTTCTTTTTCTACAATGTGTAGAGCTTCTGTGATTTTTTCTGCACTCAGGGAGTGGATTTCTTTAAGTAGGGCAGAGGGCGGGAGTTTAATCTCCGCCTTCATCTTGGGTTTGCCTATCTGTTCTTGCCAGGTTAGCAAATGCTCGCAGATCGTGCGAATAGCAGCGTGACCCTCTTCGATTGCAGTTAAAATTTGCTCTTCAGTTAAAAAGTCACAGAAACCTTCAATCATCAAGATCGCTTCATCATTTCCTGCGATCATCAGGTCAAGTCGAGATTTTTTTTGTTCTTCTAGGGTAGGGTTTACAATAAAAGTATCGTCGATGTAAGCCATTCGAACAGCGGCAATAGGCTTGATGAGAGGAATATCCGAAATTACTAAAGCTGCTGAAGCGGCGCATATGGCCAATGCATCTGGTGTATGGATGCCATCATAGGACATTACATAAGCTAGTAACTGGACTTCATTGTAAAATCCATCTTGAAACATGGGGCGAAGAGGTCGGTCGATGAGCCGCGAAAGTAGAATTTCTCTTTCTGCAGGGCGCCCTTCGCGCTTGATAAATCCCCCAAGAGTTTTTCCTGCAGCTGAAAATTTTTCTTGGTAATCAACACGAAGTGGAAAAAAATCTATGCCTTCTGCCGCTTTTGAATTCGCGCAAGCTGTAGCGAGGACCATGGTCTCGCCTGACCGGGCCATGACGGCTCCATTAGCTTGTCGTGCGATTTTACCCGTCTCAAAAGAAATTTCCCTTCCATTGATAGGTATAGTTAACTTATGACGTTTGAACATGAAAGATGACTCCAAAAATTGATTTGTAATTCGAACGTGATCCGAATGGAAAGGCCCTTTTCAGTGATAGGTAGAGCGGGGAAGACTTGATGGTCTAAATCCGGTTTTCGCATCACGTTTCATTCTATAATTCGATAGCTTCATGAAACTATAGCATGCGAGAAGAGGTGGGTAAAGCGAAAAGGCCACTCCAAGTTTCTTGGAATGGCCTTTAGAACGTACTATAAAATATCTTACTTGCGCAGATTTAGGCGAATAATCAAACTTTGGTAGCGCTTTGTATCCGTAGAATTTAAATAATCGAGCAATTTGCGTCTTTGGCCGACGAGCTTAAGCAATGCTAAACGAGAATTATGATCTTTTGGAGCTACTTTTAAATGCTCTGTGAGTTCGGTGATTCTTTCGGTTAGGATAGCAATCTGAACGTCAGCTGATCCAGTATCTTTTTCATGCAGCTGGAATTTCTTGGTAATTTCTTCTTTGGTACCTTTATCTAAAGACATCGTAGACGGTCTCCCTTACGTAGGTAGTTTGCTAGACAGACAAACTTAACACTGTTCAACTTAGCCCCAATTATAGCGCAAATGGTCCATCGGTTCAATCATAAAAGAACCTATATGTAGTGCTCACATAAACTTTATCATCGATTGTTAAGAAACGATTAATCTGCACAGGGTGAGGCTGTTTGCTACTTGATATTTGATATGGGTCTTGCTAAATTTTTTTCTTCGAAAATGATTTTTAGGTCACCATGAAAGAAGAGAGTTTTCAGAATAAAATTCAAAGGCTACAGCCTTGGTTCGATCGCCTTGTAGAAGAAATAAAAAAAGATGTTAAAACTGACCTTCGAAGGCAATTTCCCAAGGTCTATCAAAAGCACTTTTCCCGTATGCATTTTGTAAAATGCCGGCCTCAAGAGTTAGCAGCTCCTTTGCTACAGGAAGTTTTAGAGGGCGATGAGCAATTAGGGGAGTGGCTTGCAACTCGTTGGATTGTAAAGAATGATAAGATGTTTCAGTTCTTTGCCGACCACCTTATGCAAGTGAATCCCGAGTTTGACAAAATTGAAAGACTCAGTGATGAACAAGGATCTGCTCTCATGCAAGCGGCTATAGGACGCTATGGAGCTCAGAAGACATTTCTCTTTAGCGTTCTTAATAGTGTCGCCTTCTCCCCAGAACAATTCGAACAATTAGCCGCGTTAGCAAGAGAAGAAAGCCATGGATGATTTTTATATGCGAAGAGCATTAAACCAAGCTCGCCTTGCCTATGGAGATGGTGAAGTGCCCGTTGGAGCAGTTGTTATTTTTAAAGATGCCGTAATAGCAGAAGCTCATAACGAGGTTGAAAAACGCAAGGATGCTGCTGCACATGCTGAAATTCTTTGTTTACAAAAAGCGGCTCAAAAACTGGGTAATTGGCGTCTACAAGAAGCTATACTTTATTGTACGTTAGAGCCTTGTACTATGTGTGCAGGCGCTTTTTTTTTGTATCGTTTAAAAAGAGTTGTTTGGGGAGCTCCCGATTTGCGGCATGGAGCTCATGGAAGCTGGATCAATGTTCGTCAAGAACGCCATCCGATTCATGAGGTAGAAGTAGAAAGCGGGGTCTTGCAAGAAGAGTGCTCTGAACTCATGCGCGCTTTTTTTCAAGAGCGAAGAAAAGAGGCTTTGACGGTATCTTCATAAAAAATTTCGTTCAATGGGATGCTATGTCTTTTCAAGATGTCGAGAAATTGCTTGAGGAATTAATCTCTCAACAGCAAAAAAAAGTGACGGAATGTGGAGTCTCGATTATCCCACATCTCACCGAAGATGATCTTTTGCAGCCAAATGACTTTCCCGAACTTGAACATCACCCCTTTTTTCGTTACGAAGAAGGGGTTCTGGCCGGTTTGTATACAGCTAGAATGGCCCTTCTCGCTCTCAAAAAAGATTTGGTTAGCTAGTACATGGTAAAAATTATTTAATCATGGCCTGCTATCAAAGACGCCTATTCCTCTTGAACCTTAACAACGGGTTTGAGATACTTATTGGATCTATATTTACCATCGTCCTGGAGAAATTATGAAAAAGCAAGGGCATCCACCATATCAACAAATCTTATTCATCGACTCTTCAACCGGCTTTAAATTCATCTGTGGAAGCACATTGCAACCTAAAGAAACCGATGTTTTTGAAGGAAAAACGTATCCCGTATACCGGTTGCCGATTTCTTCTGCTTCCCACCCATTCTTTAATAAGAGTAAAGCGCAATTCATCGACACAGAAGGTCGTGTCGATCGCTTCACTAAGCGCTATGCATCCAAGCGTAAGGCTCAAGAAGCTGAAGTTGCTGCTAAGGAAGAAGAAAAAGAAACTGCTAAAAAAAAACGTAAGCAAAAATAATAGTTTTTTTGCCAAAAATCGTTATTCTTAATGTCGCGTAGAACCTTTTTTAAAGTAAATTTTAAAAAAGGTTCTAAAAAACTCATTCTAGAGTAAAGCTATTCGTTCAAGATAGATTTGTATAGGTTTATCTGAAGGAAATCGTTGTTGAAGAGATAGGAACAATTTTTTTGCTTCTTCTAACTTCCCTTGACGGAATAGTTCATAAGCAATTGTAAATTCTTTACACAAATCGACCTGTTCCGTCGAACAGGCAAATTCACCTTCTGCTGTTCCTGCAAGTTCGTATATAAGAATTTTGATTGTCTTTCCTTTTACGGCTAGGTAATCCAGGGGACGGCTAATAAATTTGACGCCTATTTTTTTCTGTACGGTCTCGCTGATGATAATCGAAGTATGATATTGTTTATTGAGTTCTTGTAGCCGTGCTGCCGTATTGACCGTGTCGCCCATGACGGTATAATTCATTCGCTCTGTAGTGCCAATGTTTCCTACGATTGCCTCACCGCAATGTAAGCCAAAGCGAGAAAGCCAATTCTCTGTAGGATTTTCTTTCTGCATCTTCTGGCAAGAAGATAAGCAACGTAAAGCAGTAATGCAGGCTTTGGCTTCTTGATCATCTACATCGTGTGGAGCTCCCCAAAAAACCATAATGCTATCACCGATATATTTATCGATGGTTCCTTCTGTTTCCAGAATGATCTTTGAAAGCCGATCAAAGTAAGCAGTAAGAAAAGGGGTTAATTTTTCTATCGGTAAGGATTCAGAGTAGGTAGTGAAGTTAAAAATGTCCGAAAACATCAGGGTAATTGAGCGTCTTTCACCGCCTAAGGTAATTTCTTTACCCTTGGCTACAAGGGCTTTGACGATGTCTTTAGGAATGTATCGGCCAAACGATCGTATAGCCTCCCGCATAGCGCTAATGGAAGATTCTAAGGTTTTAATCTCGACAATATGCGAATCAATTTTCTTTGGAGTCGAAAAATCGAAATGGCAGATCCTATCGACATCTTTCGCTAGTTGAATAATAGGAACAGATATGTGACGTGATGCAAAGTAAATTAAGACTGAAAATACTATCATTATACCAAATGATATAAATATAGTTTGTTTTTGGGTTTGAATAACGTTACCAAAAAAATCATGGAAAGGGACTACGACCATGATCGTCCATGTATTTTCAAGAGCTAAAGGAAACTCTGAGAAGGTCACAAGATAGTCAATGTTGTTATAAGGCAAGAGGAAGCTATTTTGCTGTGTTTTATTAAACTGAGCTAAGGCATGTTCGACGAGTTCAGTAGAAATTTCGCTAGGATCAGAGTTCTCTGAAGGAATGAGGATGTGCCCATTGTCATCCAGCACAAAAGCTTTTCCTGAAATCCCAATTTTCTGGTGAGAAATAAAATTGGAAAGTTCTTTTATGGCGGTGTTAATGCCTATAACAGCCACAAATTTGTCTTCAGCATTTACAACGGGTACAGAAACGGTAATCCCTGAGGCCCGGTTGGTCATATACTTATTAGCCCCTCTTGGAAGATCAACATTATCCCACCGTATGCGAGGCCAAGCGTGTATGGCCTGAAACCATATATCAGTACGAGGATCGTAACTTACAGGCGCTATAGTCTCGGTATCTAGGAGTTTTGTGTCAGTATCCAGATATTCCCATGTTTCTGTGGCAGGAGAGAGATTATTGTTGATCATGCGGATGGCATATTTAGCTCCCTCTGGAAGTGGTTTAGTCGGGTCCGAGTAGTAATAGTAAAGCTGTGCTAAAGTAAGATTCGTAACGGAAAGAAAATTACCATCATCTGTGGCGATATTGACGCTGTAAATAAGCGGATCGATTTTGAGAGAATTAATTAGATAGGAAATGAGCTTTTGATTTTTGTTCGATACTGTTTTGCCGTCGGTGATAAAGCCTTTTGTAGCTTCCGATAGGAGCAAGGTGTCATTTGTTACTCCAGTGATTTTTTCTACCACAACCTCTTTGACTTGGCCGACAATAACAGTGGAAAGATCGAGGATGTTCTTGTAATTCCTATTATAAATGTAAAAAATGACGATGAAGGAAGAGGTCAGGAGGAGAAAGATAAAGATGGTGACAATGTCGAGTTGGATTTTTCTTTGTATAAACCGTTTCCAGTTAGGATTTTCTGCCATTGTTGATCAACTAGAGATTATTGATTTTAAATAAGGAAAATAAAAAGCTGGCGCACGCAGGCTCGTTGGCAGGTTGTAAGAAGACAAATCCAAGAGAAGGTCCGCTCGCAGCGTAAGCTGTAGCAATTGTATCCCCAGCATTTAGAGCGATTACAATCGCATTTGTCATAGGAGCCGTATCAGTGGAAGTTGTTAAAGTCATTCTAGATGTGGAATTCACGACAGGTTTTCCATTTTTTTCAAACCACATATCTATATAGCCTTTAGCGCCGGGACTTATAGCTCCAACCTGACCTGATGAAGTGATAAAATAAATCCCTGGCTCCTTAACGGTAACGCGTTCGCGGTTGTTGGTGAGTTCTGCATTTTTGATTTCATCGACAGAATCCATTTTAACGAGGGTTCTTCCTGTTCCTTCGGGGAGTTGGGTCGTTAGGCTCGTGGCACGTAAATAAGCGTTATCTGCTCGTATACTTTCAATTCCCAATAAGCAGAGTAGAGTGAAAAAGATAATTTTATTTTTCATATTTCCTCTTTTATTCTTAATTTGGTTTTTAACGGTGTAATTCCCCCTTGTCAACAAAAATTAAGATCGATACCCTATAAGGATTGTACATAAACTAAAATCCTGTCCAAAAAGTTAATTTCTGTTAATTTCTGCCCCTATTTTGGATACATGCGCAGATAATCAATAACTAAACCTGATACATTCATGAATGAACAAATTCGTCGCTTACTTGAGCGAATGGAAAAAGTCGAGGCTCTTCTAAGTGCTCCAGAAGTTATGGGTGACCAAAAGCGTTTTCGCGACCTTGCTCAAGAACATGCACATCTAGCGCAGATCAAAGAGACCTGGAATCTGCTTTTTCAGAGCGAAAAACAATTCGATGAAAACCGACAACTCTTGGAAAACGAAAGAGATCCCGCTTTTATCGAATTTATCCGTGATGAAAATGCACGCCTCGAACAAGAGAAAACTTATCTCTCAGGTAAATTAGAAAATTTGCTCATTCCCCCTGATCCTCGGGACAATCGCAATATTATCCTCGAATTGCGCGCTGGAACTGGTGGTGATGAGGCTGCAATTTTCGTAGGTGATTGCGTGCGTATGTACAAAGCCTATGCCGACCAAAAAGGATGGAGTTACGAGCTTTTATCTTGCACACCCTCTGAATTAGGGGGATTTCGCGAATATGTAATGGGTGTAAGTGGCCCCAACGTATATCGATTGATGCAATACGAAGCCGGTACGCATCGTGTGCAACGTGTGCCGAAAACAGAAGCTCAAGGGCGCGTTCATACATCTGCTGTTACAATCGCGGTTCTCATCGAACCGGACGAGCAAGAGCGCGTTGTCATCGACGAAAAAGAACTTAGAATCGATACCTATCGTTCTTCAGGAGCTGGTGGTCAACACGTCAACGTTACGGATTCTGCTGTTCGCATTACCCACCTTCCAACCGGCACCGTGGTCGCTTGTCAAGAAGAGCGCAGTCAACATAAGAATAAAGATAAAGCTATGCGACTTTTGATAGCTAAGATAGCAGAAGAAAAAGCGCGAAAAGCAGCTCAAGAAATGGCTTCCGTACGATCGACGCAAGTAGGTAGTGGCGATCGTTCGGAGCGTATTCGCACCTACAATTTCCCACAAAATAGAGTCACGGATCATAGAATTGATTTAACACTTTATAAGCTCGATCATGTTATGCAGGGTAAACTCGATGAAATTACTGAAGCTCTTGTTAAGTATTTTCATCAAGAAAAGCTGGCTCAAGTCGGCGGTCAGGTAATATGAAGGCAATTCAGGAAATTTTACCTTTGGCTGCAGATTTTCTTAAGAAAAAAGGGATCGTTCGTCCAAAGCGTGATGCTGAAGAGCTCTTAGCAGCTCAGCTAGGTTGCAAGCGTATCGATCTCTATATGAAATTTGAATGTCCCTTAGAAGAAGATGAAATTGTTGCTTTTCGCGAAAAAATAAAAAGAAGAAGTACAGGGGAGCCACTTGATTATATCCTCGGGGAAAAAGAATTTTATAATTGTCGCATCAGTTTAACGAGAGCCGTTTTAATCCCGAGACCTGAAACGGAGATCCTTCTGGAGAGAATTTGCCAGCGTGTCGAGCTGACTCTGCCTGGAGATGCTTGGGATATTTGCACAGGCTCTGGTTGTTTAGGCATAGCATTTAAAAAGAGATTTCCCACATGGGATGTAGCTCTTTCCGATCTCTCTTCGGAGGCTCTTGCGGTCGCTAAAGACAATGCTGCAAAAAATAATGTCGAAGTGAATTGTTTACAGGGGGATCTGCTCGCTCCTTTTCATGGAAAGAAAGCGCAGCTTTTAATGGCCAATCCTCCTTATATTTCAGAAATGGAATTCGCCAATCTCGATCATGAGGTGCGTTTATTTGAACCGGAACAAGCCCTTAAAGGGGGAGTTGATGGCCTGGATTTTTATCGTCGTTTAGCCGCAGAGGCAGCTCCTCATTTGCTTCCCGGAGCGCTATTATCCTTAGAGATCGGTGCTTCGCAAAAAGAAGAAGTTCTAAAAATTTTTAACCATCCCTCATGGCAAGGTGCCCATATCGAAAAAGATTGGGCTGGCCACGATCGCTTTTTCTTTTGTTATCGCAATCTTGCCTAAAATATTTTTTGACTCCTTCTTTTACCATCATGACAAAAGAAAATGTGAGCTTTTTGCTTTCTGGGGGATTTTATTTTTTTAAAGGGTAAAATATCACCTTTTCTCCTTGAATGAGAATAATTTTCTCCTGTAAGCTTGAGGGTCGAAAAGGATTTTTATGTTTGGTGGACTGACAAATAAGCTTCAGGACCTCTTTTCCTCTATCGCAGGAAAAAAGCAACTGACCGAAGACAACTTAACGGAAGCAATCCGTACGGTACGTCTTGCCTTGCTAGATGCTGATGTCAATTACACAGTTGCTGGTAACTTCATCAAACGCGTCAAAGAGAAAGCCATTGGTGATGCAGTCATTCGATCGGTAGAACCTGGGCAGCAATTCATTAAAGTTGTTCACGATGAACTCGTTACCTTACTGGGAACAGACGAGCCAGCTCTACATCTACAAGGGAAGCCAGCTGTCATTATGCTTTGTGGCTTACAAGGTTCTGGAAAAACTACCCATTGTGCAAAACTCGCAGCTTATCTGAAGCGCAAAGAACATAACAAACGCACTCTCATTGCTGCTTGCGATTTGCAGAGACCTGCTGCAGTAGAACAGCTCACTAAACTCGCTACATCGATCGACATTCCGGTTTTTTCTTTACCGGGCGAAAAAAATCCTTTGAAAGTTGCTAAAGAAGCTTATGCAAAAGCGAAAGAAGAAGGCTTCGACGTTCTTATTGTGGATACAGCGGGTCGACTCCATGTCGATGAAGAGCTTATGAAACAGTTGGAAGAGATGAAACACTTTCTCTCCCCACATGAGATTTTCTTTGTTGCGAGTGCGACAACAGGCCAGGATGCTGTTAAGACCGCTGTCGAATTCGATCAACGGATTGCGATAACGGGTACTATTCTTACCATGCTTGACAGCAACGCGCGTGCTGGTGCTGCTCTTTCTATACGAGAAGTCACAGGTAAGCCTCTTAAATTCGAAGGGATTGGCGAAAAAGTAGATGATCTCCAGCTTTTCAATCCACGTTCCATGGCTGATCGTGTTTTAGGCATGGGCGATGTGATCAATCTTGTGAAGAAAGCCCAGGAGCATATCGACGAAGAAGAGACAGCAGAGCTCGAAAAGAAATTACGTAAAGCTTCTTTCACCTACGAAGATTACTTGAAGCAAATGAAGATGTTGAAACGAATGGGATCTTTTAAGAGCCTGTTCAAAATGCTTCCTGGTATGGGCGATTTGATGAATAGCGATCTTCTGGAGGGTTCAGAAAAGCATTTTTCCAGCATGGAAGCGATGATTCTTTCTATGACCGTCGATGAGCGGGCAGAAAAAGTTGAACTAGAACCTAGCCGTAGACGCCGTATTGCTACAGGTAGTGGCACAAAGATCGACGAAGTGAATAAAATGGTTAAAAGCTTCAAACAGTTGAAGCACTTCATGAAAGATATGCCGTCTATGAAACAAACCATGAAACAAAAAATGAAGGGTCTTTAGAGGTTTTGATGATTTTCGATTGGTCTCTTAAGTTTTAAGAGTGTAATCGAAGGTGATCAAAGAACACAAAAGCGTCTGAATCTTAGAATAGATTCAAACTTAAAAGTACATAAGGAGAAAATACATGGCACTCGTGATCCGTCTACGGCAGCAAGGCCGCACTAATGGACAGACTTACCGCGTCGTAGTTGCAGATAGCCGCTCACCACGTGATGGCAAATACCTAGAGATGCTCGGTTGGTACAATCCGACTCAAGCAGAGAATAATGCGGAAATTAATGCAGAACGTCTAAGTTACTGGATTAGCCGCGGTGCCGTAGTTTCAGAAAAAGTCGAGCAAATTGGCACACGTGCAGCACCTCAAGTGATTAAAGACCTTCGCATGCAGCGCCATAATAAACGCATTAAGCTTGCGGCGAAACGTAGAGCTCTAAAAAAGCAGAAAAACGAAGCTGAGACTGCAGCACCCGCTAAGAAAGCGACAGCTAAAAAGAAATAAATGAAAGATGCTGATTGATATTTTGTCCCTGTTCCCCGCATTTTTTGAGGGACCTTTTAATGTCAGCATCCTGAAGCGGGCAATGGGAAAAGGCCTCTTAGATATCCGTCTTACCGATATACGGGATTTTGCGAGTGGGCGTCATCGTAAAGTCGATGATAGACCTTGTGGAGGAGGCCCGGGCATGGTTATGTTGCCTGGCCCCATCGCAGAAGCGATTGCCCATGTTCGGAGAGAGGATTCGCATGTGATTTATTTATCACCTCAAGGAAAAAAGCTGGATGCAGCGAAATGCCGAGAGTTAGCTATTCACACTCATCTCGTTCTTTTATGTGGTCATTACGAAGGGGTAGATGAACGCGTTATTGAAAGTGAGATAGATGAAGAGATTAGCATAGGAGACTTTGTGTTGACTAGCGGATGTCCAGCTGCTGTTGTTCTCGTAGATTCCGTGTCTCGTTTTATCCCAGGTGTGATTGGAAATGAACTCGGTGTTTCACAGGACTCTTTTGAAGAGGGCATTTTTGACGCACCACACTATACAGGACCCGATGAGTTCGCAGGAACTGTTGTTCCTTCTGTTCTCAAAACGGGTCATCACGCCCAGATAGCTTCTTGGCGTAAACAGCAAGCTTATAATAAAACCCGCATGATTCGTCCGGATCTTATCGGCGATCTGCAAAACGGAGAAGCGACTCATGATTCAGTGTAAAGAGATTCAGGAACTCGAAGCTAAGCAGCTTAAAAAGAACATTCCTTCTTTTCGCATTGGGGACACTTTAGATGTTCATGTGCGAATTATAGAAGGCGAAAAAGAACGTACACAGGTTTTTACAGGAACTGTTATTGCCCGTAGAGGTGGTGGATTATCTGAAACTGTGGCTCTTTATCGCGTATCTTATGGTGCTGGTATAGAACGCGTATTCCCTATCCATAGCCCCAGAATTGCGAAAATCGAAATAGCGCGTGGTGGTAAAGTCCGTAAAGCCAAACTTTACTATCTCCGTGGTGTTTCCGGTAAAAAAGCAAAAGTTAAAGGTCGCATCGAGACCCAATCTAAGAAAGAGATCCGAGAAGACACTGCTGCTGAATAAAGGTGGGATATGCTCCGTTTTGAGCAATCCTACTGGGATAGCGGGTTTGAGCGGGTTGCAGGAGTAGATGAAGCTGGACGGGGCCCTTTAGCAGGGCCTGTCGTAGCGGCTGCTTGCCTCATTCCTCAGGGTGTTTTTTTTGAAGAAGTGAATGATAGTAAATGTCTAACTGCGATCAAAAGAGAAGAGCTTTTTGAGCTTATCACACGCCATCCTCTTGTTTCTTTTTCCATCGCAGTAATAGAAGCTGACGAAATCGATCGTATTAATATTCTTCAAGCCACTTTACGAGCTATGCATATAGCCGCTGATGCGCTACCTCAATCTCCCGATGTGATTCTTGTAGATGGTAATAAAACGCCAACGTGGAAGTATCGGTCGCAGTTTATCATCGGAGGCGATGGTCTTTCGCATTGCATAGCGGCTGCTTCGATCCTTGCCAAAGTTACGCGCGATCGCCGTATGCATGCAGAGGAAGCCAATTATCCTGGATATGGGTTTGCCAAACATAAAGGATACGGTACCAAGGAACATCTAGAGGCTATCGAAAAATTAGGTCCATGTTTGCTACATCGACACTCTTTTGAACCGCTGAAAAGTGGGAGAACTATTAAGCTTTAATTTGTTTAATTCCTTCTCTCATCAAGTTTGTCAAATCCCTTATTAGAAAAACATTTTGAGTTTTTATCCTAGCTAATTTAGGTTTATCTAAAGAAAAGCAGGAAGCATTTCGGCGAAATTTAAAAATGCCTTTTCTGATACTTTGAGAAATCCACTTAACAAGGCGTTCCGTTTCAACTGAAGGGATATCGGGAAAAGCAGCTTGAAGATGAAGGCTTAATTTTTTCTCGCATATCAATCCCCATTTAGATTTTGTCTTTGATATTTCGTCCAATGTCCAGTTTAACGCGTTAACAATACCCACTTGCCTATATCTATCATTCCAGTGAAACTTTTTGCTAACAAAAGCAGCTTTGATCGATCCTCTTCTGAAGTATATTAACTCCTTTTTAACCTCCTCAAATATACGAATATAGGCTTCGGCATCTTCCGTGCTTAGATGAGTAAAATTCTTTGCTAAATATTCGCGCAAAAGAGATGCCTTCCAATCAACATTTTGAATAGTAAATAAAATACTTGAGTCTATAATTTCTTTATAACTTGAGGCAATTTGAGGTTGATTGAGTGATTCTTCATACTCTTGGAGCATTTGTTTTTGAATTTCAAATAATTGATTCTTAAAACTTTTATCTTTTGCAGAGATAACTTTCTCGATCCAGACATCATTAGCCCGCTCTTGCAATTCGCTTAGTAAACGCCAGGGGTGCCAGGTGACAATTTTCAAAAAACCGCTATATAACTCCTCGAAAGAAAAATCTACACACACTCTAAAAGCAAGAAAGATTTGTTGAGATACTGACTTTCGTTGAAATTCTCTATATCTTTCGATGGATTTGTGTGAAATTCGCGTGCATTTTCCCTGTGCTTTTAAACAGGGATTTTCTATCTCGGTGATCACTCGTTCTTCTTCATCATTCGTCCAGACACTGCTTGTAGTCGGATTTAACGCCCACACACGATCAATGTGCCCCAATTCATGTACCAAATCACTATGGATGTCTAAAGTTCCCAGTTGCCACCGATGGTCGGGACGTTCTAAAACATGGAGCAAACGATTGGTGGAGATATCTAATCGAACGATAAAACAATCATCAGACTCTCTTACGGTAGAGACGTTATTTTCATTCGATTCAACTTCCACCAAAATAAATTTTTTGAGCCGTTGGATGCGAGTAATTACTCGATTTAATAAGGAGCGGTCATGATCCGCTACACGCACTAATTCCCTATTAATTTGCTCAACTTCTTCACGCGATCCTTTAATTTTTAGGTATCCTTCACTAAGAAGAGTATCAATACAACGATCGGGCTTACTCTTCAGCCATATCGTGGTCCAAATATCTTGTAGTGTGCTTGTTAGATTAACCCGGTCCGTTACTGCTGCGAGTCTATGCTTCGTGTATAGGTAATCTACTATAGGAGTAATGAAGGGCTCACCGAGATATGCTGGCAATGGAGTTATAGCTGACATTCAGAATTCTTAACTCCAGTTCGATCTTCTCATAGATTTTTGTAGTTTTCGATTTAGAATAGATGGTTACTATATCTATTTGATAGTATCCATCTATCGCACACTCTTAGGGCGAGATGCTTTTTCCATAGCTTTAATAGAATTTCTGATCGACCAATCCTTTTTCAGGTGTATAGAAGGTGTAGAGCCTGTAGATGCCAAGGAAGATTCGAACATATCTCCTTGCTTCAAGAGTTTGAAAAGAGACTCTTTTTCTGTCTTAGGCAGATCAGGGAATTCTTTGGATAGAATTTGATCTAATTTGACAAAATCCATTTTAGGGAGTTCTTCAACAGTAAAGGTGAGAACCCACGAGATCGCTTTGTCAATGCACTGTATTCTTGTGTTGTTATTCCAATAGTATTTTTTCCCAGCAAATGCTTTTTCAAGAGTTGTTCGTTTTGCTGCCAGGTGACCGAATTTAACATCTTGAAATAAACGAATATAAGCTTCTCTATTTTTAACATTAATATTCGGAAAATTCTTTTTTAAAAAATTACGCAGAGTTTTTTTATTCCAATTGGGCTTTCTTGTTGTATAAATCAGAAGAGACCAAATTGCCTGGGAGCTATTTTCTGAGCTCTCATCAAACTTGAACTGGGGATTGATTTCATATTCTCTCAGCAGTTGCTCTTTAATTTTTCTGGCTTGTGCATAATGATCTTTATCTTCAGTAGTAATAGGCTTTCCAGTCCACTCATAATGAATCAAATTTTTGAATTTAATAGTAAGCGATTTTGGATTAATATCTTTTGGAATTTTCTCAGGAGAGAAATGATAATTACATAATTTCCTAAATGAAGCATCTGCAGCGTGCTTAAATGTTTGTTCTAATTTTGAAGAGATGTCCAATTCTTCATATTCTTTTTGTGTAATTTTGAGACGCTTGTGACTTATACGGATATTTTCATTTCGTTCCCGTAAGCATGGATTTTGTATGGTGGTGATCACTCTTTCTTCTTCAGGGTCTGTCCAAATGACGCTTTTTTTACTTGATGTAATCCATCCACCATCAATATGCCCAAATTCATGTACAAGGTCGGCGTGAGGGTCCAGAGGCGCTAATTCGTGCTGCCCATCAGGGCGCTGTAAAATGTGCAAATAGCCATTACTTGTCATTTGCAAAAAAATAGAATTTTTACCTGGGGAAAATTCCACACTTGATGAGTCCTTTTCATTAGGTATAGGAGCTATAGTGAGAAGTATTTTCTTAGATTGTAAGTCAGTTATTGCTCGTGTTAGTAGGACTCTTTCAAGAGGGTGATAGGCCATGTCAATAAGTTCGGCCTCTATCCTTTCCGCAAAACTCTTAGAACCCTCAATCAGTATTGTTTTTCCCTTTAGAAGAATATCAATACATTGCTCAGGGTTACTTCCTTGCCATATTTTTTTCCATAGAGCTTCAAGAGATTCAATAACTCCCATTTTGGTTCTACTTACAATCCTCATAGGAGGATAAATATAATCTACAATGGTTTGCGTAAACGTGTTGCCAATAGGAGATGCTATACAAGGAGTTACTGACATTTAGACTCTCATAAGAGGGTGTAGCCAAATTTATTTTCTGTCGATTTTTTCCGCTTGAATAGTGGCTTGTTTTAGAGACTAGCGACAAAATCTCTACGCATGGGCATTATCTACTTAAGGGTTCAAGATTTTAAGCTGAGCTGAGAAATTAAAGCACACAGGAATCTTGAGGTCTTCTATTTTTTTATCATCCTTTTAACAAAATCATCGACTGTCCAACCCTTTTTGGCTTTTATCCTAGCGAGTTTAGTTTTTCTAAAGGGCAGGCAAGAAGAGACTCGGGGAAATTTAATAACACCTTTATGGAAGCTTAGAGATAGAAGTTGTATCAGGCATTCTTTCTCGGTTGCGGGTATGTCAGGGAATGTTCTCCCAAGATAATAATCCAATTCTTGTTGAATTTTCTTATCCCAGCGTCTTTCATGAGATATTTTTTCTAGAATCCATGCAATAGCCTTATTAACACATTGCTTTCGGTATCGATCATTCCAATGATAATACCTTGCTTCCAAAGGGATTTCAAAAGCTCTGCTACAAAGATGTATGGGATTATCTCTAACAGATTGGAAGACACGGATACATGCTTCTCTATCTTCAATAGTATGAGAGGGATGAGAGATGTCCAAATATTGACGGAGTATTCTCGTATCCCAAATTGCTTTTCTATTGATGAAGTATAAAATCGACCTAACCATATTGGCGTAGGGTTGTTGAATGGAAGCCCCAGGCTTGCCGTTTAGAGTCATTTCATATTCCAAAAGCATTTGAGATTTTACAGCTAAAAGTTGCTTATGAAAATTTTCATCATCGTTGTTTAAGGCAGGTAAGGGAAAAATCTCTGTGGCAATTTTTTTAAGATGCTCAAGTAAACTTTTTGGGTTTTCAATTTCAGACACTTTCTCTAATAGCTTTTCAAAAGTTGCATCTGCCCCATGGGTAAAACAGAAAATTATTTTTGTCGGCCAATGACATTTTTTCATAGTCATCTTCTTTACAATCGATAGCATTATACATGATTCGCGTAAATTTCCCCCGCTGACGCAAACAGTGGTTCTCGATGCGGGTGATAACTCTTTCTTCTTCTGAAGTCTTCCAAATTCCACTTGCCGCTTGTCTTGTATCAAATAAGGGAGGAGGTTTAGTGATATGTCCCAATTCATGCACCAAGTGGCTATGAATATCTGTGGTTCCGATTTCGATTCGAGAATCAGGGCGTTCCAAAAGGTGCAAATAGGGATTTTTTACTAGCTGTAATTCAATTAAATAATTGTCGGTTTGAGAGTGGATTACAGATGCTTCAACGTTTACAGATAGGGGCTTAATTAATAGGAACTTTGCTCTTCTCGTGATAAGTGTAACGACTTTATGGAATAATTCATGATCATGATTGACCACTTCCACTAATTCAGTATAAATTTTTTTAGTCTGGCTCGCTGATCCTTCAATACGAACTATCCTTTCCTTTAAAAGAGTATCTAAATAGCTTTTTCGCGTTTCTGAGATAGTGGTGGCGTTACCTCTGTGAGAAGATGATTTCTCAGAAAATGGATAACCTAAAAAAGGATTTGCAAATGGGTCGGTTATAAAAGGTTTATTGAGCTTAGACATTTTTGGATCTGAACCAGAGTTTTATTGGATTAAAATATAGGTTAATCAAAAGGCAGAATTTTAAACCTTCATACATACGTGTCTGGTTAATCGTATGTGAAGAAGTTTCTGGCATTTTATTCACCTCAAAACAGAAATTTTACGATGATAAGTCGAGCAGAGAATTTTAAGCACACAAGAATCTCCTATTTTTTTTTCATGCCTATTAGGAAATCTTGGATCGACCAACCTTTTTTGGATTTAATTCTTGCGGGTTTAGTTTTTCTAAAGGGCAGGCAAGAAGAGACTCGGGGAAATTTAATAACACCTTTATGGATGCTTAGGGATATAAGTTGTATCAGGCATTCTTTCTCGGTTGCGGGTATGTCAGGGAATTCTTCCTGAAGATAAAAACCTAATTCTTTTTGTGTTCGTTCGCTCCACGGAGCATTTTCAATTTCGGCTATCGTCCATGCAATCGCTTTACTAATTGTTTGTTGTCTGCATCTATCATTCCAATGATAGTCTCTTCTTTCTAAGACAATCTCCAAATCCCTACTGGAAAATGTTGCTGTACTGCTTTTTACAGCCTGAAATGCACGGATACTGGCTTCTCTATCTTCAACAGAGTGATGGGAATGATGCATAATCAAATAACCCCGCAGCGTATGCGCCTCACAGGGATCCTTTCTAATACTAAAGTAGAGAAGTGACCGAGTAATTCGGGCAAAGGGAGAGGGGTTGTGAATAAGATGGGGGTATTTTAGATTCATCTCGTATTCTAAATGCATTTGCGATTTGATTTTTAGGAGAGTGTTATGAAAAATTTCATCTGTTTTTTTTCGGGCAGTCTCGGGCCAAACGGAAGTAGCATTGTTATTCAACCTATCGAGTAAACAAGAGGGATTTCCAGTTTTAAAAAAATCCTCCAATAGTTTTTCAAAAGTTGCATCAGCACCATATTTATAGGATAAAATTATTTGGTCAGCCAAGGTCATTAGGGAATATTCTTTCTCACTGGAACAGATATCTCGGTGTGAAATACGAATAGATTTTCCGCGCTCTTGCAAGCAACGATTCTCAATTGTATTAATGACGAGTTGTTCTTCTTTATTTGTCCATAATTCGCCTGCGATATCTGAAAAAGTGCCTAAAAAATCTTCTATTTTTGCGGCGATCGGACCTACAACAATATGTCCTAATTCATGGACTAAATCACTATGAACATCTAAGGACCCTATTTCGTATCGATGATCAGCGCGCTGTAAAACCATTAATATGCGATTATTCGATAACTGTAAGTAAATAGAAAATTTTTCTAGACTATTTTCTATTCTAGATGATGCAATTTCGTTGGATAAAGGTCTGATTATCAGGAATTTTGCCTGTTGTACAATACAAGCAATTACTCTTCGGAATAGCTTGTTATCGTGATTGGCGACCTCACTCAATTCGCTATAAATTCTTTCCGTCTCACTTAGAGATCCTTCAATACGAATAGTTCTTTCACTCAAAAGGGCGTCTAAATAACGCTGCGGGGTATTTTTCCATCTAGTGTTCCAAACATCTTCGATGATTTCTATCCTCTCCTGAAGAAAAGTAGATTCCTCGTGGGGAAGATACGCCTGAATATAAGGATTAAATATCTGGCCTAAGGAAAAAGGGTTAGCAGTAATTAGGGGCATTTCTGAAATTAGTAAAGCGTTACAGACTGTGTTTTGGGACACACAGTTATAGTTGTCGACGCTTTTAATCTCTCTTATTTCCCGCTTTTTCCAAAGAAAGAATTAAATCTGGAATTGTCCACCCCAATGTGGGCTTTACTCTAGCTGGCTTAGATTTTCCAAATTGATACCAACTGCGATTGCGAGGGGGCTTAATTACGCCTTGTGTTATGCCTTGAGAGATAAGATTAATGAGATGGCTTTTTTCCTTTTCAGGAAGGTCTGGAAATTGTTTGGTTATGTAAGTATTAAGTTCTAATGGCTCCCACTTTGCAGGTGGTCCTGATAGATGGGACAGTGTCCATGCAAGAGCCTGCTGGATGCATTGTTCTCGAGTTTTGTAACCCCAGTGGTATTTTTCACTATGTAATAGGCTTTCAATAATTATGCTATCCAAGGGTACAAGTCCCTTTCGCACATCCTTAAATATGCGAATCCGGGCTTCTCTATCCTCTATTTTAAGATCGGGAAATTCACTTTCAAAAAGGCGTCTTAAGCTTAACTCGTCCCAAGAAGGCGTATTCTTGATATAGCGAATAGCCGCATTTAAACTCTCATAACGATCGAAATCCTTTGCTAGAGGGCTCCCAACCAAACGACTTTCTGCACGCTGCATGGCTTCAAGAAGCTCGGAAGAGTCTGCCGAACTGTGATTACGAAGATAGGTTACTAGAGCTTTTAATTCTGTTAATGCTACTTCGGCATGTTGACTTTCCAGAAAGTGCAATAAGTTTATGCTGACCCAATCTTCACGAGAGGCAATATAAGAAAGTGCATCGTTTATAGAGCTTAATCGCGTCTCGTGTTTAGATTTTTTGAATTTTCCTTCATCACGCATCGCATACAAAATCGTGGATTCCGTAGGAATGGAGGTACGAAGATGATCGGCAAACACATAGATCGCCGCATTACACTCTTCTAAAGGCAAAGTGGGGAAAGTATGCTGGAGAAACTTCTTTAGCTCTTTTAGAGTATCTTTAGTGATTAAATCCACATTGCGCATGTAAGTAGCAACTACCTCTGCGCAGATTTGTCGCAATTCTGGAGTCCAGGGGCCTTTCAGTTTGGGAGATTGTAGGTCTAATGATTTTGACTCATCTTCTGCAATCTTACTTTGGGGTGAGGAAATAGGGGAGGGAGGAACTAAAGTAAGTTCTTCTTTGCTTTCTTCTTTGTGTACCGTTTCGACCACTGGAATGGGTGTAAATTCCTCAATCTCTACCGCTCTTGTTTTTCTCAATTTTTTTACTTTGCGAGGTTTACTCATTTTCGCTGGTGGATACTCTTGCGACGATTGTCGATAAGCGGCTACGGCGGGTAAATGAGAAGGTATCCTCGCTTCGACGATTCTTTTCCATTTTGGGTGTTTCAAAAGCGCCTTGGGCTGTCGGATTTTTCTTGAAACAACATCCTCTTTCTTCGCATCTATCCCTACATGTTTTTGGAAAATCTGAGAAGATGGAGATGTTTTAAAAGTTAAAGGCTGATTCGAAGTCTCGGAAGGAGCCGTACGAATGTCACCAGAGAAACCGGAGGTGGCCATAGTTTTACCACATAGTGATTGTTTACTCTTGTAATAACATTAAGATTCATATTTTTGTTAAGAAAAAATTAGAATATTACTGCAAAAACTTAAAGATTAGATGTTTAAAAAATTAAATTTTCTTAAACATTCGGCGAGCAAAATAGCAAATAGATAATGTGGGCTTTAGATCGAGAGGAGAGTTATCTTTTTTTGGAAATTATTCGATAATTAGGAAGGAAACCTAAATCTAGTTCGGTCCCTTAATGCGATAAAATATTTCTTTCGATACATCCTCTATCGCAATTCTTGTCAGTAAGTCTAATGTAAGACATAATCAGCAATACTTTAACTGCGATATATCCTCTTAATTTCATGATCAGAAGCATGACGGCCTTTGGCCGTGGAAGTGTAGATACTTTAGAAGGGCGCTATGTTGTCGAGCTTCACTCTGTTAATCGGAAGGGACTCGAAATTCAGGTGTATTTACCCAAAGATTACCTGTCTTTTGATGTGCACTTGCGGAAATGGTTAGCTCCTTTTGCGCAAAGGGGACAGGTAACGATCCGTGTGAATCTTCAGCGAGAAGAAGCATCTCTACTTCGCAATTTGGCTCCTAAACTCAAGAGTTTGCAATCTGTATGGTCACAATTAGCTTTTGAACTGGGTTATAAACCCCAAGAAGTTATTGATCTTAGATTTCTTTTAGAAAGAATGACAGATGAACCAGAAAAACTCGATGAAGACCAATATAAAAAAGGTCTTAAAGAGGCTTTTGAAAAGGCAATCCATGAATGGCAAGGAATGCGTGAAATTGAAGGCAAGGCTTTAGCGCACGATATTAAGCAGCGTATTGAGAAACTTGAAAATTATCTTGCAGAGATAAAAGATCATGCTCCTAAAGTCGCCGAAGAATATCGCGTAAGAGTTACAGCACGCTTAAAAGAGATTAGCCAAGATTTACTAGCGAATGAAGAGAGAGTCATGCGAGAAGCCGCTTTACTAGCCGAGAAGATCGATATCGAAGAAGAAATAACGCGTCTTTATTCCCACTTTGCTCAAATGGCTACGGCTTTGAAAGGAAATGAAAAAGGGGTTGGTAGATCTATGGAGTTTCTCGTACAAGAAATGCTACGAGAAATGAATACCATTGGTTCGAAATCTACGAATCTTGAAGTTTCTCAATTGATTATTCTTATGAAGTCAGAACTTGAAAAAATCCGTGAACAGGTCCAAAACATCGAGTGACATGACAAAAAAAGTTTTAGGCAATACCAAAAAAGGACTGCTTTTTATTGTAAGTGCACCTGCCGGAACTGGAAAAACAACACTTGTTCGGATGCTGGTTGAAGAATTTTCTTGTATCAACGAAAGTATTTCTTGTTCTACTCGCCCTATGCGAATAGGAGAAATTGAAGGAAAAGATTACCATTTTTTATCGCTTGAAGAATTTGAAAAAAAAATTCAATCGGGCGATTTCCTTGAATATGCTAAAGTATTTGGGCATTACTATGGCACCTCCAAAACTTCTGTTGAAAATGAGCTTAACAAGGGACAGCACGTCGTTCTTGTCATTGATACGCAGGGAGCCATGCAGCTCCAGGGTAAAATCGCCGCCATTTCGATTTTTTTACGGCCGCCGAGTTTTGAGGAGCTAAGAGAACGTTTAGTCAGTCGAAAAACAGAGAGCAAGGAATCTATTGAAAATCGTCTCGATTGGGCAGTTAATGAACTCCCTCTTGCAGAACGATATGATTACCAGATTATTAATGACGATTTAACGGTTGCCTATCAAGTGCTTCGTAGTATCGTCATTGCGGAAGAACACCGCACAAAAAATATTACCCTTTAAGGAGATCTATGCCAGGACGCGACCAACTTACCAATGAGCAATTAAAAAGCCTCTTCAAGAGCAATTTTGAGCTCGCTAACTACGCGATGCAAAAAGCGCGTTACCTGGTGGCGGCTGGACATGAGACCTCTGTTGAAACGATTTTGCTCGAAATCCTAAAAAATCCAACCGAATACTCCATGAACGAACTCGCTGACCTGATTGAAGAAGCGAAGACGCAACCAAAAGTTGACAACGAACGTCATCCCTCATCCGACAAAAAATAAACGCCTCGCCCACGCATGAAAAAAAAAGTTCTCATAACTGCAGCGCTTCCCTATGCCAACGGGCCACTTCACTTCGGTCACATTGCTGGGGCGTATTTACCAGCTGATTGTTATGCGCGTTTTCAACGTCTTTTAGGAAATGATGTTCTTTTCATCTGTGGATCAGATGAACATGGGGTCGCCATCACCTTAACAGCTGACGTCGCAGGTCGTTCACCTAAAGAACACGTCGATATTTTTCATGCGATTAATGCCTCCTTTTTTCAGAAGCTCGCCATAACGTTTGACCATTATTCTCGAACGACTTGGCCAGGTCACGTTGCTCCTACACAACAATTTTTTCGCGATCTGCTCGACAATGGCTACATCGAAGAAAAAGTCACGGAACAACTCTACTCGGAAAAGGAGGGAAAGTTCCTAGCGGATCGTTATGTTGTAGGGACTTGTCCTAAATGTGGATTTATGGAAGCGAGAGGAGATGAATGCCAGAAGTGCGGAGCGAGTTACGAGGCAACAGATCTTAAGGCTCCTCGTTCTAAACAAACAGGTTCACCTTTGGTGCCTAAAGCCACTAACCATTGGTTCTTACGATTTGATCTTTTTAAAGAAAAGCTACGCGAATGGCTTGCTACGCGTGCATGGAAACCTAATGTCGTCAATTTTGCACGTCACTATATCGATGAGCTCCGCCCACGAGCAATCACGCGAGATTCGGAGTGGGGTATTCCAGTTCCATTGCCTGAAGCAAAGGGGAAGGTCTTTTACGTTTGGTTTGATGCTCCAATAGGTTATATTTCTGCCACTCAAGATTGGGCGGAAAAAGCTGGTAAGAGTGAAGCATGGAAGGACTTTTGGCTGGACCCTGCCACCCATTACGTTCAGTTCATCGGTAAAGACAATATTCCTTTTCATGCCGTTTTTTTTCCTGCTATGACAATGGGGCAAAAGCAGCCGTATAAACTGGTGGATGACCTGCCTGCGAATGAATTCTATAATCTAGAAGGACGTCAATTTAGTAAGTCTGAAGGGTGGACAATCGATTTAGAGCGTTTCTTTAAACGTTTTACGGTAGACCAAATCCGCTATACGATCGCTGCAAATGCCCCAGAAACCCAAGATTCCGAATTTTCTTGGCGTGATTTTGAAATGCGTTGTAATAGCGAACTGGTTGGCAAGTATGGCAATTTTGCGAATCGCACACTCGTTTTCGTCGCTAACCATCTTGAAGGACGGGTGCCTAAGCGCGGTCCCATGGCCGAGCGTGATGTACAGTTTTTACAGACAATTGAAAACCTCACAAGTCAAATTGCATCGAGCTTTACCCAATTTCATTTACGCAAAGCCACTCAGCTCATCATGGAACTCGCGCAAGCTGGCAATGTCTATTTTGATGCGAAAAAGCCTTGGATAGCAGCGAAAAATGAAGAAACACGACCCGATATGGAGACAACTCTTTCTCTTTGTTTGGAGGCGTTAAAATATCTCGCACTTACCTCTTCTCCCATTATTCCTTCAACAGCACAAAAACTTTGGGAACTTCTTGGTTTTACAACTCTTCTCGAGAAAGAGGAGTGGGAAACAGTATGTGGAGCAAAAATTGCTGAGAGTCGAACTTTACCTCGTCCAGAACTGCTATTGCATAAAGTTGAACCAACTTGGATCGAAGAGGAAATTAATCTACTAACTACAGCAGCAGCAAAAAAAGCCGCAGCAGTTTCTTCTCCTTGTGAACCACTTAAAACATCTATCTCTATTGATGATGTGCGCAAACTTGATTTACGCATTGGGAAAATCATGAGTGCCGAAATCGTAGCTAAAAGCAAAAAGCTCTATAAGCTTACAGTCGATATTGGTATCGAAACGCGAACTATCGTCTCGGGTATCCGTGGCAGCTATGAGGATCCTCAAGAGCTAGTTGGTAAACAGGTTGTACTTGTAGCCAATTTGCAGTCTGCCACTCTAATGGGAATTGAAAGTCAAGGTATGGTCCTTGCTGCCGACACCGACCATGGTCTAAAGCTTATTATTCTCCAGGATGCCCAACCAGGTGATGTTGTCAGCTAATCTTCTAGATTCATTAATCGTCTATTTATCTCTCTCTAAAGAAGGAAGCAGGGTGGCGATTTTCATTTTAAGACTGGTATTTCGTTGAGTGACTTGATTATTCTTTATACCCATCATCAAGGCTTTTGACGTGCCGACGAGAACCACGAGTTTTTTTCCTCTGGTTACTCCTGTATAAAGAAGATTGCGTTGTAGCATTTTGAAATGGGAAGTGTGGACGGGCATCACAATACAAGGACATTCACTTCCCTGATACTTGTGAATGGAAACGGCATAAGCATGAAGAAGCTCATCTAATTCTGTAAATTCATATAAGACCTTACGATCTTCAAAGAGGACTTCCACGACTCTATCAGTTAGGTCAATCGAGATAATGCGTCCAATATCGCCATTGTAAACCTCTTTTTGGTAATTATTTCGAATCTGCATCACCTTATCTCCAAGGTGCAAATTCCTCCCCATGTGAGATAAAGGATGTAAATTAGGATTGAGTGCGTTTTGCAAAACATGATTGAGATTTTCAATGCCAATGAGTCCCTTTTTCATAGGAGCTAAGACTTGAATATCGTCAAAGCGATGGAGTTTGTAGGTAGTAGGTAGTCGTTTTGTGACAAGATCGACAATGCAATTCAAAACCTCTTCTGGTGACTCGTTTTGCAAAAAGAAGAAGTCACTTTCGTGACTAGAGGAGAGGTCGGGAAATTCTCCGGCATTAATTTTGTGCGCATTGACAATGATGCGAGAGCCAGCAGCCTGTCGAAAGATCTTTTTTAATCGACAAACAGAAATACATGAAGAATCAATAACATCCCTTAATACATTTCCCGGCCCCACACTTGGAAGTTGATCCACATCTCCAATGATCAGTAGCTTAGCATGATTCGGAACAGCTTTGAGTAGGTTGTGCATGAGCAAAGTGTCAATCATGCTCGCTTCGTCTACGATCAGTAGATCGCATTCAAGCGGATTATCCTTCCCTCGTTTGAAACCTCCCTTTTGGAAGTCCATTTCGAGCATGCTATGAATCGTAGCTGCCTTATATCCCGTAATTTCGCTCATCCGTTTAGCGGCTCGTCCTGTTGGTGCAGCTAATAGAATTTTTTGGGTAAGTTTGGAAAGTATCGTTAAAATACCTTTCGTAATTGTGCTCTTACCTGTTCCAGGTCCACCTGTAATAAGATAGACTTTGCTATTTACTGCTTCGGAGACAGCTTGTTTTTGTTCTGGGGCAAAAGTAATATTTAGCGTTTTTTCTACCCAATCTGTCGCTTTTTCAGCGTCTACTTGCCGTAAAGACCCCGGACACGATACAAGCCTACCAATCTCACGCGCAATTCCCACCTCGGCTAAAAATAAGGGCTTAACCCAAACCAGGTCATTTTCTTCGACAATTTCTCCGTCGCGGGTCAAAAAGTATAAGCGCTCTTGGACAGCCGCTTCATGCACACCTAGCATTTCGGTACAGCTATAGATAAGTTCCTCTTTTGGATAACAGACATGGCCTTCGTTGCTGAATTCCCAAAGTTTATGCGTAACACCAGCATCTATCCTTAAGGGGGAATCTAAAGCTATTCCCATAGCTTGACCTATTCTATCGGCTGTCAAAAATCCAATGCCGATAATATCGCGCGCCATGCAATAGGGGTTGTTTTTTACCATGGATATGCTGCGATCGCCATAGGTACGGAAAATTTTTTGTGCAAGCGAAGGGCTTATCTGATGGCTGCGCAAAAAGATCATTACATCTCGAATTTGACGTTGTTCTTGCCAGCAAGTCCTGATTTTTTCGATTCGTTTTTTGCCTAGTCCGGGGACATCTTCAAGTAACCCTGGATCTCTGTCGATAATTTCTAAAGTTTTCAATCCATAATGCTTCACAATTCTTTCTGCATAAACGGGGCCAATTCCCTTGATCATTCCCGATTCTAAGTATTTTTGAATGCCGACTAAGTCGGAAGGAGCTTGACACGCAAAATTTTGTACCTCGAATTGTAAGCCATGCTGAGGATGTTGTTTCCATGCCCCTTCACACTTGAGTGATTCTCCTGGCTGTACGCCTGGCATTACCCCGACAATGCACGTCAGTTCACGTTTTTTAGGTTCTTTAAGTTTGGCAACCGTGAACCCCTTTTGCTCGTCAGCGAATACAATATTTTCTATATAACCAAATATCTGATCCATATGACTACTCTAGCAAAGGTAAAGAATTCTTGTCGTTTATTCTGAAGAGGATTAGTATGTTACCTTCTGTTCTGGTTGATCCGGGTTAGCTCAGTGGTAGAGCAGTGGACTGTTAATCCATTGGTCGTAGGTTCGAATCCTACACCCGGAGTTCTTTATCTAAATTTTAACTTGATGTCTTATGAATATTGTTTTGAAAAGTATGGCGGCATGGGCAGTGTTTTCCTCACCACTCTTGTGTGCAGAAGAAAAAACATATGACATTGATGTTGAAATCAAAATGCAATGTCCTGCAATGGATGAGTTACATGAATTTACAGCTCTGCTTCCTGATCCTCAAGCTAGCGAAGTCGACTATGCAACATGGAAAGCGAATTTTATTACAAGTATGACAAAGCTCATCCAACTAGTGGAGACTGACAAAGTAAAGAGTAGCTCTTGGTCAGCGCACGTACAATCTACTGAGAAGGCCAATAACGTTGGACTATCTGTAGACGATTAATCCTTTGGTCAGCGGATATAAAATAATAACTGATTTACTAAATACACAATTGCATTAGCAAATCGCTTAGGCTTACAATTCTATCCGTTCTCTATAGGCCGAATAATCGG
>Ga0207143_1003_pt2 | contig 37935 bp, 32 predicted proteins | sample Alteio_BWMinHeat_3_FD_153566 | JGI IMG/M metagenome (GOLD analysis project Ga0207143, IMG submission 153566) | Enriched cells from forest soil in Barre Woods Harvard Forest LTER site, Petersham, Massachusetts, United States -... | ecosystem: Environmental > Terrestrial > Soil > Temperate forest >... | reverse complement strand
TCACGATTCTTGAAACTATTAAGATTACTACAAACTTCCTCTTAGTTCTATCCGCCATAACCAACTTTACGCCTTGATCGAACAATCATTTAATTTTTTCTTCACATTTTCTTCTAAAGTATTTAAAAAAAATTAAGATATTTGACATAATTTCACTCTGTATTAAATTTTTTTTGAGGATCTAATGTCTTGGGGAATTACAAATCTTTTGACTGAATACCAAGCCCACAAGGAAAAAGAATTTGATTCAGTGGGCCCTACGGAAACAGTTCTTGAAGCTGCGGCAAGGGGAGCTACTATTGAAATTAGGCAAGAATACCTTAGAAATAATAGACCTATCACAAGGAATGAATTTGAAACAGCGGTCCTAGATACTCCTCAAGGGTATATACCTTTTACAAAATTTTCGTTTGAAGTAGTCTACGATGGTCTTAATAACAGGACACAAATTTTCGAACGACATAGAGTTGTTCACAAGAAACCTTGCGGCCAATGGATATACGAGAACTTAACTCCTATTCTAACTGCTGTGACAGCGGCGGCGGCAGTCGCGAGTGTTGTTGCACTACGAACCTTCAAAAAATGATTTCTTTATATCGATATGGGCTACTTCTGAGGAAAGACGTCTTTAGTGCAAACGAATTGCCCTTTAGCAAACTCTAGATAAGGCCTACATCATGGTCGATACAACAAAAAAACGCCCAATCATGAATTTTTGTAATCTTGGCTTAGTGCGCGGATCATCCAGGGTGAGCTGCACTCTTCTGCGTATGATTGATAAAGAGCACGAATTATCTCAGCGCTTTTTTCTTACTATAGCATAAAGAGTTAGAAAATTTTTGTGCCTTTAGAAATTGTTTATTAAAATTTCAGTTAATTCCGCTCGTACTTTTCATGCGTTAAGTCTATAAACTCATGAATCTTCTTTCCCAATTGTAAAGAATAACGATTTCTGGCCAACTCTATGCCATTTTGCGTTCTAATCCGAATATGAGCATTCAAAGTAGATCGAATGTGGCATTTTTTAAGTGTTATTTCATTCTTCAACAAGAGTAAAATTTATGGCAGGTGTGACTTTTCCAAGAGTAATATCGCAAAAGCTTATGGTTTCGCTTGAATATCTCGATAAACCTTATGAACCAATGCTCTCTGAGCAAGCCGAAGGTTTCATAAAAGGTATTCTTGCGACTAATAATGCAGCATCGGTAGTGTTTAAAAATATCGTTCTGGCTTATACATCAATATCCGAGCTAAACTCTTCCGATAATATAAGGCTAGGGCATGGGGTAGGAATGCTACGTATCCTTTTTCCATTGACTGCCGAACAATTCCTACCAATGCTGCAATTCGAGGGTGATGACCAATGGTCTGCTGTGGGCGAATATGTTAACAAACTTAGCCAGGAGCGTGTCTCTCACGTTTCTTCATAAAACCTGTTAGTCAAAAAATCTGAATGAGGCCTACTGTGCGATCTTTTTTCAGGCGCAACAAAAACACCTAGCCATGAATTTTGTAACTATAAGTACCTTGGGGATCCTCCAGAGTGGGCTACACTATTCTGCTTCAAGATATATTTCCTTTTTTGATTACTAATTGTAGATTTGTAAGTTTCAAATTTGTGAGATGTTGGTATGTCCTTATGAACTGATGCGGCACGAGAGTCCTTACGTAGAATACTCTGAGAATGGGGGAGCTAAGTCATCTCTCTCCCAAAATGGTAGAATGGTCCGCCAAGCAGATTACGTTAGAAGAATCACTATCCCTCCAGAGCTAAGAACTAAGAGCTTCGCATCATCTAGTCCGAAACTCTATTCCCAACCACGATGTTGTCAATAAGAGTGCTTTGAAAAGATCAGTTGAAGTATTGAAGGATGTCCCTATTCGCTGTAGATTAGCTATGTCTTTTTTAATATGCATCGTGGGTGGACACAAGATAGGTTTTTTCTTATAAGCAGTGTGTCTTGAAGAGTGGTAGGAATCAACTTCTTAAGCATGGAGAAATGGTGTGTCTTGTGGACTTTCAAATTTAACAACTGTGTACGAAAGAAATAGGGTATTAGTGATATTTGACGCCACTGAACCATGGGAAACACTTGAAGATGCTGAGGCGCGGGGAGCTCAAATTGAGGCTGATGAAGAGAATACGAGAGATGCAAGGGTGATTACGCAGCAAGAATTAGATGAGGGCATTCTCAACCCCCCACCCCGAAGTGCTGTTTTTTCGGATCTTTCATTTAGAAGAAATTATAATAGTCTTACAAATCGGATAGAGTTTTTTGAACAATTACGTGTGACTCATCAGAAACCTTACACACTGTGGATGCGAGAGAATGTAGCGCCTCTTGTGGCATCTTCGGGTTTACTATTAGCTGCATGTACGGTTGCTCTCAGGGGATTTTATCTGTCAGGTACTGCAGGTTTTACTACTAACTAGAGATAAGGAGTTTTGTGGCATTAGGATTTGTAAGCTTTACACCCGGCTGTTCTAGAGAGAAGGAAGCAATTTTTCACGCTCGCGTACAAGAAGCTTTAGAGAGAAGAAGAGGGGATGAGATACGCAATCCCGATACAGATTTCTTGTTTTACCAAGAAAAATTAAGGTTTATCCAATCTCAAAGACTTCCGCTTTCCCCAACCCATTCATCCGTTGGTACAGCGGGAAAAGCTTTGAAGTCATGCACGCAATGGCTACGTAATCATTCTATGCCGCTTATCGGTGCAACTTTGCTTCTTGTGAGTGCGATAGCGGTAAGAAATTTTGCTGCTGACTCATAATCTGCAGCTGTCCGCTCTTTTAATCTCTCTGTCATGATTTTTTTTAAGTGATTGAAGAATTACAATTTTTTGTTGTAAATTTTTCGATTGATCAATCTTACAAAAAAACGAGGAAGTGTGGGCTTTAGTACATGTCTTTCAACAGAATATAGAAAATTGTGGTCAGGATCTTTTGAAGCACTCTACGAGGATGAAACACCGGAAAGTGCAGAGGCGCGGGGTGCCGAAATTGAAGAATCAGATCTCATGTGTTATAGAAGTTACACTCCCATTAGTGCCGCAGATTTTTTTGGAAATACTAGCGAAGTTTCTCCGCAAAATAAAGCCGTGAGGAGTTTTCTAAACCGATATTATGATGAGAACACGAGAAAAACCATTTTTTTTAGGGATGAAAGTATTACGTGCCGAAAAACTTGTGTGCAATGGTTAAATGAGAGCCGCATAGGTGCAGCCGTCATGGGTGTAGCACTGGCCGCCTGGGCTTGCGCCTTTGATAATTGGGCCGATAAAGTATAGCTTTTAGAAAGGCTCGTAAATTTTTTAAAGAAGAGGTTGTTACGTGGCGCAAACCCTGCGCAGAATGGCTAAACGAGAATAAGAATAATATAGTCAATGTTTCGAGGAATATAGTCCTTATTACAGGGGCGATAGCTTCAAAGAACTTTTCCAAGCAATGGTGAGAAGGTTCGGATATATCACTTTTTCTCTAGATTGTGATTGGTGGGACCTTCAATTACTTGTCCATCCGTATTGAAGCGAGACCCATGAGCAGGGCATTCCCAACAATGCTCGCTCTCGTTCCAACGTACTATAGCACCTAAATGGGGGCATACAGCGGAAACCTTGTGGGGATTCCCTTCACTATCTCGATAACAAGCAATTTTTTTTAACCCTTCGCATAAAATGGCGCCCGAGTTGCGCTGAATTTCTTTCTCGGATTTTACTTCGCCTGTTTTCAGCCAATCTCGGTATTGCCAGAATGTATTGCAGTTTTCTTGGATAAAAGTTCCTGCAGATTTTAAGGTCTTACGATGTGGGTCGTAGATTTTTTCCCAAGCGTTGGAGCGGCCCATTATGAGATCGCAGATCAAAATGGCTCCTAACGTACCATATGTCAATCCATTACCTGAGTCTCCTGTGATGAAGTATCGTTCTTCTCCCTGTTTCAACCTGCCGATAAAAGCGACACGATCCAAAGGTTCAAGAATTTGCCCAGACCAATGGTGATGAACCTTTTTGAGCATAGGAAACCTTTGCATGGCCCAAGATTCCAGTTTTTCGTAAGAGGCTAGAATATCCTCTTGCTCGGCTGTTCTATGATCCTCGCCACCCACAATTAAAAGATCTTTACGTCCATCGATTGGGCATGTGCGAACATAGTGGTAAGGATCTTGCGTATCGTAATATAAAGCCTTAACCACAGATCCTTTTGGAATTTCTCCTGCTATGACATACGTTCGATATGGGGCTTGTTTCATGTGGGGGAGAAAACGACTTCCTGTAAAAGCGTGGCCAGCGTAGATAACATGCCGCGCGACCACCGTGTGCTTTTGCGACGTAGAGATGTGAAAACCATTTTTTTTGGGTGTCACATCTTCTGCATGCGTTTTACAACAGATCACTCCTTCATGAGCTTGGATGAGTTCACAAAGCTTTTCTAAGTAGGGTAAAGGGGAGAATTGCGCTTGATGTGGAAAACATAAACTCATTCCTGTATCAAAACCTTCTATAGGGGGTTTTTTTACAGTTACAACATCGCGTATACCCGCGTTGTGCGCCGCTTTTAACTCCTTTTCCAAAATGTCAGGAGATTGATTTTGGCCGGCAAATAGGTAAGCTTTGAGGTATTCAAAATCACAATCGATACTATGCTGTTTTACAAGGGATTCAATGAGGTCGATAGCCTTACGGTGGCTTTCGGCGAGAAGGCGTGTGGTTTTTTTGCCGAAGCGACTCTCTAATTGATAGTACCGGTCATCTAAGATATTTGTGAGGTGCCCCGTTGTGCGAACGGTTTGTCCACTTCCAATCGAGCCATCCTCCAAGACAACAACGCGTTTATTTTCTTGGCTCAATAAGTAAGCCGCAGTAAGTCCTGCTATACCGCCACCAATGATACATACATCTGTTTCATGGTCGTGACTTAAAGAGGGGTAGGTGTTGAGCTTTCTTTCGGTCTTCCAAAAAGGGGTAGTTTCGCGTCCTGTCATACTGCTCTCTTGGTGTTCTTAGGGAATCTTCTATATCTTGTAAAATCAACTATAGCAAGTCCAAAGTCTCACAATAACAAGTGGTTAAGAGAAAAGGTTATTGACTGAAAATCCTAATCTATTGATTACAAGGCTGTTAGGAAGAATTTCGTCTTTTATTAGGGGAAAAATACATTTTTTAATTATCTAATATTAACAACTGATAATCAATACGTTATTAATTAAGAAAAATAATATTTTATAATATTGAATCATATAAAATTTTGATCTAACATAAGTTTATTGAGGTAAACATTGAATAAGATATGAATGCTTGTCAAGTTGCCCAATCAGAGTGTCACTGAATATCGGTAGAAACTTTATTCATCGGCATTCCCTTAGTTGATTCACTACAGTTGTACAAGGGTGGGGATATGAGCAAAAAAAATAAAAAGAGATCACACATGAATTCTGATGGCCAAAATTTTGGTCAAAGAAGTAGTTCACGTGGATCGTTTGATAAAAATGAAGGATCGAGTTTTGGCGGAGGAAGTGTAAGAAGTACTGGCGATAGAGATGCCTATCAAAATCAAAGAAATGGGCAATCTTTCCAAGGAAATGAATCGTTTGGAAGTAACCGAGGTGACTACGGTAGACAGTCGTTCCAAAATGAGGATATGGATCGCGGTTATGGAACATCGGGCCGTGGTGGATATAGCAACTCTTCCTATGAAGGTGGCCAATCACGAGGCTTCGGAAGCGAAGGTAGAGGTCACGAAGATTATCGGTCATCTGGTGGTCGCGGTGGATATGGGAATTCCTCATATGAAGGTGGTCAATCACGGGGCTTCGGAAGCGAAGGTAGAGGTCAAGAAGATTACCGGTCATCTGGTGGTCGCGGTGGATATGGCAATTCCTCATATGAAGGTGGTCAATCAAGGGGCTTTGGAAGTGAAGGTAGAGGTCAAGAAGGCTACCGCTCATCCAACGGTCGTGGGGGATATGGGAACTCTTCGTATGAAGGTGGTCAATCGCGTGGCTTCGGAAGTGATGAGAGAGGTCAGGAAGGTTATCGATCATCCAATGGTCGTGGTGGATATGGCAATTCCTCTTATGAAGAGGGTCAATCACGAGGCTTTGGAAGTGAAGAGAGAGGTCAGGAAGGTTACCGATCCTCTAATGGTCGCGGCGGATATGGGAACTCTTCGTATGAAGGTGGTCAATCACGAGGATTTGAAGAAGAAAATCTAGGCGGTTGGAGAAGCGATCGAGAAGAATATGGACGTGGTAGTCGTGGGAAGTCTTCATCCAATTATGAGAACAGAGGTTCTTCACGAAATGATGAGGGTTTTTTTGGATCTCAAAGTGAAGATTCTGAAGGTAAAGGACAAGGAAGAGATAGAGAAATGCGCGAGTACAATGAATACCTACGCAGTATGGAAAGAGGCGGAATGTCAGGTCAAGGCGAAAGTCGAAAACGCTTTGATATCAACGAAGAAAGAGGTTCTTTTGATCATGATGAGATGAACCATGAAGAAGAACATGACAATGAAAAGTCTTCTTTAAGAGGAAATAAAACTCGTAACTTTGCCAAAGAAAAAGCCAAATCCAAAGCAAAAAGCAAAAGAAGAAAAGCTGCTTAATTAAATTCGCAATCGATGCTCTGGGTAACCCTTGTAATGAAGGAGTTATCCAGAGTTTTTGTTTCCTAACCCTCTAATCGCGCAAGAAGATGATCGCCTACTCGAAGTGCATTAGCCATCGCCGTTAATGAGGGGTTAACAGCTCCAATCGAGGGAAAAAAGCTCGTATCGACGACATATAAATTATCCAACTCATGGGCCTTACAATTGGTATCTAGAACCGAGGTCTTAGGGTCTTTACCAAAACGACATGTCCCTGCTTGATGAGCAACACCTGCGATTGGAATGTCCGATTTTAAGTAAGCATGCCGAGGAATTAAATGATCAGGATGCATGCCGAGATGCTTCAGCATGCTTTTTAATTGTTCATAGAGCTTTTGTTTAGCCATCTGATTATTAAATGTGTAACTGAGGATAATCTCTCCCTTTGGATTGAGAGTGATCCGGTTTTGAGGGTCAGGCAAATCTTCTGTACTCAACCAGAAATCCACCGCATGTTTGGCAATATCATCGAGGAATTGGTGCGGGATAAGAGCTGTTTCTAGGGGTTTTTCTCCTTTAAACATAGGCCCTAGAGACTTACCAATCATTTGAATATTTCCCATTGGATAAGGAAAGTCTTCCTTACCAAAATAGAAGTCATTTATCGAAAGAGTCTTTTGGAAGTTCGTTAAATTGGGCGCTAACGAAAGCGCTAACACCGCTTGGCTATTATGAAACATGTAATTGCGTCCTACTTGATCGGATCCATTGGCCAATCCCCGTGGATGACGATCGTTAGCAGATAGCAAAAGTAACTGAGCAGAATTGGCTGCCCCACATGCGACGACGACGATATCTGACGTGAAGGTTTGTTTCTCTCCGGCTACCTCTACCTCAATACTATTTACAGAAGTTCCAGAAGTATTCGTAGTGAGTTTAGTGGCTCTAGCATTCGTCAATAGATGCACATTGGGAGATTGTAGCGCAGGTCTGACACCGATCATTTCCGCATCGGATTTCGCTTGCACAAGGCAGGGGAATCCATCGCAAGTATTACAACGGATACAGCGACTAAAGGCAAAATTGTTTTCATTGAGCATAATCGCGCAAGGAGCTGGAAAAGGATGAAATCCTGCAGTGGTGAGATCGTCGTATAATTTTTGTATACGTGGTGCATGGGAAACATATTCGAAAGGGTAAGGAGCGCTAAAAGGAGGCTCTGTAGGATCTACTCCACGTTGTCCATGGACCTGGTAAAGTTGTTCGGCTTGTGTGTAATAAGGTTCCATCTCTTCATAGGAGATAGGCCAAGCAGGTGAAATTCCATCGTAGTGCTGAATCTCTCCAAAATCTTCTTTTCGCAAGCGATAGAGAGCTGCACCATACATTTTTGTTGCACCCCCTACAAAATAATGGACCTGCGGTTGAAATGGTTGACCTTCGCGGGTATACCAGGTCTCTTTAGATACATAGCGATTGTTGACGAATACAGATTCCGCATTCCAATTCTCTTTTTCTCTTGTCAGCCAATCACCACGTTCAAGAATTAAAATGGATTTTCCCGAGTTAGCGAGATGTTGGGCTAGGGTCCCTCCGCCTGCGCCACTACCAATGATAATAACATCGTAATTCATAGCGATCCTTCTCACAAAATCGGTAAAAATCTAAATTTTTTTAGAACTTATAAATAGCCCGTTCTCTTTCCTTCATATTCTTGTGGAGGCTTGTTTTGCAGGGTATATTCTCCATATTGATCGATCAACTTAGCAATAATACCCGTCCATCCAGTTTGGTGATTGGCTCCCAATCCTATCCCTGTATCGCCATGAAAATATTCATGAAAAAAGATGTAATCACGCCAATGAGGATCTTCTTGGAATTTCGTTATTTTGCCATAAACGGGTCGATACCCGTTTTTGTCTTTCAAGAAGATCTTGATTAACCTATACGAAAGTTCGGAAGCCACTTCCCAGAGGGGAGCTAAATGCCCACTTCCGCTAGGCAGCTCAACTTTAAAATCTTGGCCCAGGTAATAGTCAAACTTTTGCAACGATTCGATGAGAAGGTAATTGAGAGGAAACCAGATGGGTCCTCTCCAATTGGAATTGCCCCCAAAAAGTCCAGTCGTGGACTCCCCGGGTTCATAATCGAGCCTAAAAGAAGCCTTTCCTAATTGAAAGATGTAAGGGTGATCAGCGAGACGCCGAGATAAAGAGCGCACGCCATAAGGACTTAAAAATTGACCTTCGTCCAAAACTTTTTCTAAAATTCTTTTAAGTTTTTCAGAATCAACAATCGAAATTAGCAATTGTCCACTTGAAGAGAAGTTACGAAAGTCACCCGCACCTTTTAAATATTCGGGCCTATTTTCTATGAGCCATTTAAATCGTTCTCGATAATGCGGGAAAAGGTGATGGATTTTGGAGTGGTTAGTGGCAACCGCGAATAAAGGAACGATCCCAACAATACTATTCTCATCTATCTTAATCGCGCATCCATCTTTAGTTGTGAGCTGTTCATAGTAGAAACCTAATTTCTCGTCCCATAAACCTTTTTGCCCTGCCGTATTGTTGATTGCGTCGGCAATGTATACAAAGTGCTCCAAGAATTTGGTCGCCATATCTTCGTATACTGGGTCATCAGCGGCTAACTCTAGGGCAATTTGCAGGAGGTTGATACAATACATCCCCATCCACCCCGTTCCATCTGGCTGTTCGAGGCTGCCTCCACCAGGAGGGCCTTCATTGCGATTAAAGGCACCAATATTGTCTAAGCCAAGAAAACCTCCTTCAAAAATATTCCGGCCGCCTTCATCTTTGCGGTTGACCCACCAAGTAAAATTCAGGATTAACTTTTGAAAGATTTTCTCTAAAAAAGCCCTATCTTTTCTTCCATATCTCTTTTCCTCGATCTGATAAATGCGCATAGCGGCCCATGCGTGTACAGGAGGGTTTACATCGCTAAATGACCATTCATAGGCAGGAATTTGTCCATTTGGATGCATGTACCACTCTCTTGTCAGCAGTAGGAGCTGATTCTTAGCTAAATCAGGATCGATCATGGCCAAGGAAATAGTATGAAAAGCAAGATCCCAAGCCGCAAACCATGGATATTCCCACTTGTCTGGCATGGAAAAGACATCGTAAGCATCTAGAGTTTTCCAATCGTCATTGCGACCTTGCTTACGTTGAGCAGGAGGTGTGGGGCCAGCGGGATCACCTTGAAGCCATCTGTCTACATTGTAGTGATAACACTGCTTATTCCATAGAAGCCCTGCAAATGCTTGCCGTTGGATATTGCGCATGTCTTCAGGCAAATCACAGGGGGTGACCATTCGATAAAAGTCATGCGCTTCTTGAATACGCGCTGTAAAAGTATCGGAAAAAATTTTACCGAATGGGTCCGAAGGTAGGGGCTTTTTTGACAGGCGTAGGCGGATTGTAGATTCACCCGAAGGGGGAAGAGAGATCAAGTAGTGGGCAGCCGCTTTATTTCCCTGATTAGCCGAATTGATGGCTTTTTTATTTCCGTGAATTAAATATTCATGAAAAGCGTCTTTAGTGAAAGGGGAGTCGTTAGGAACTTGAAATAATTTCTCTTTATTCGTTTCATTATCGGTGAACAAAATTTCGTGCGCTTTTTCGGAATAAAACCACATCTCACCGAGAATAGGGTGGGTAATTTGAAGCGTCTTGGGTGCATCTTGAGAAGAATTAGTGGATAATTTGATTTCAGGTTTTAACGCTGTTTTTTGCCATGCCCACGTGTTGCGGAACCAGAGAGTTGGAATAAGATGTAGGTCTGCAGGTTCAGGCCCCCGATTAATTGTATGGATTTGAATTAATAGATCTTCTTCGTTTACTTTGGCATATTCAATGAAAACATCAAAGTAGCGGTTTTCATCAAATATTCCCGTATCGAGTAATTCATATTCAGGTTCTTTTCGACTTCTTTTCTTATTTTCTCTTACTAATTTTTCGTAGGGAAATGCTTGTTGAGGATACTTATAGAGGTACTTCATATAGGCGTGGCTGGGGAGATTATCGAGATAAAAGTAATACTCTTTGACATCCTCCCCATGGTTGCCTTCTTGATTCGTCAGTCCAAATAGCCGCTCCTTCAAAATAGGGTCATGGCCATTCCAAAGAGCGACTGCAAAGCAGAGTTGTTGCTTGTCATCCGAAATACCTGCAAGACCATCTTCTCCCCAACGGTAGGTTCTAGAACGTGAATCTTCATGGGAGATAGAGTCCCAAGCATTGCCATTTGCACTATAATCTTCTCGTACTGTTCCCCACTGACGTTCGCTTAAATAAGGGCCCCACTTTCGCCAAAGTGCTTTTCCAAGTCGGGCATTCTCTAATCGAATTTCTTCTTCGGTCATTCTCTATAACCCAGGACTTTGATGCATGAGACCCCCATCCACAAAGACAGAAGTAGCCGTCATATACGCTGCTCCATCGCTTGCTAGGAAGGCAACGACACTTGCAATTTCTTCTGGTTTAGCCATGCGCCCTAAGGGGATAGCTGTATCCAGTTTTTTCATTAATTGAGGGTCATTCATAGTAGAAAGATTGATGGGAGTTGCTACAGCGCCTGGACCTACCCCTACTACGCGAATTTTGTATTTCGCCAGTTCAAGACCTGCTGTTCTCGTTAGCATACGCATACCCCCCTTGGCGAGACAATAGGGAAGATTGCCGGGCATGGGCCAATCTTCGTGAACGGAAGTAATATTGATAATGCTGCCTCCTCCACCTTGCTTGATCATTTGCTGAGCCGCAATCTGCGTCCCAAAAAAAGCACTTTTGAGGTTAATGTCGAGGACTTTTTGATATTGTGTTTCTGTCGTATCGAGAATCGAAGTGCGGGTTTCAATTCCTGCATTGTTCACTAGAATATCGATACGGCCAAATTTTTTGACCGCAGTGTCAATCAAGAGTTGAAGATCTTGAATTTGGCTAACATCTGCGTGTACGCCAATGGCTTGATCGCCAAGTGCTAGGATTTTTTTTTCGAGCTCATTGGCAGATTCTGGATGGGAAACGAAATCGATGACAACATTTGCGCCCTCTTGAGCCAATTTCCACACTATTGCAGCTCCAATCCCACTATTACCGCCTGTGACAATGGCGACTTTACCTTTTAAATCCATTTTTCCTCCTTTAGAGAAGAGTGCGTTTTCGATTATGAATAAACGTGATCCTCATCTTTAGTAATCAAAAAAGTTACAAGAGATACAACTGCAGAGATGAAAGTGGCGATAATGAAGGATTCTTTGATGCCAACTTTGTGAGCTAACAATCCTCCTAACCAGGGGATTGCACCACCAACTAAACTGTCACAAACACTAAATCCAATGGCTATACCCGTATAGCGAATCGCTGTAGGAAATAAGCCTACAATATAACAAGGCATGAGAGCCGCCTGTATATTAAGACCAATTAAAATGATAAAAGCTAAAATCGCAACTATAGTTATCGCATTATTGAAAAAGAGCAGAGCTGATGCGACTAAAATCCCCAGCGTACTCAAAATAAGTAATCTGCGCAGCGGATATCTATCTCCGACCCAGCCCCATAAAGGTAAGGTAATGGTGTGCATCGTTGTAATTATCAATCCAATGATAAAACTCTTTGTTTTGTTCGTTTCCCAAAATCCACTAAGATATATTTCTATAAAAATTGTATACATAAAAAATACAACGACAGAAACAAAAAGAGAAAAAAAGCAATTAAGCAATTTCTTCCAATGCTTCGTCAATGCATCTTTGACAGGGTTTTTGGAAAGGCAGTTTTTTAGTTTTAGAGCAGAAAATTCTAGACTCTCCCCCATTCTGTTACGAAAAAAAACAGCCAGCAATGCGAGAAAACCCCCTAGAGCAAATGATAAGCGCCAGCCGTACGTTTCAATGAAATGTTGGGAGAAAAATTTATCAATGATGAAACTCTCTACTTGGCTTAGTAGTATTCCAATATGAGGGCCTACTAAAGCAAAGCTGCATATAAAGGCTTTTTCCTTTTTTGCTATTCCTTCGGCTAAATAGCACATGGCTCCGGGTAACTCGGCTCCCACAGACATGCCTTGAATGAAACGAAGGATAGACAAAATAACCGCCACAGCTATTCCTGTACCTGGCAAAATCCATCCGATTCCCGCTATAAGAAAACTGGGTATAACCATTAAGGCTATAGAGGAAGTGAAGGCTATTTTTCTGCCAAAGCGGTCTCCTATATCACCGAAAAGGATAGCACCTACAGGGCGACCCAGAACTCCTATAAAAAAAACGAAGAGAATGTTGAAAGTTGTAAAAACCTCAGCATCCTGAAAAAACAATTTAGAAAATACTTCGCTCCAATGGATAAACAGAAAAAGTTCAAACCATTCGAGAGCGCCACCTATGAGGACTGCAGAGAGGAGAAACGGGCGATTGCGGCGAAACAATGCGGATTGCATGATTTTTTTCTTACACGAAGAACAAATCCATTTCAAGAAGTAAAACTATTGATACATCCTCAAGTTTGTGCATAGCAATTTTCTTGTAAGAAATGGTGAATGAATTTTATTTCTTTCATCATTTTGGAGAAGGCTTCAACGCCTATTGTCTGCGCAGAGTCGGTAAAAGCATTATCTGGATCGGGGTGCATCTCTACAGTGATTCCATGCGCGCCCGCAGCGACAGCAGCCCGTGCCATCGGTAGGACCATAGACCTATGCCCGGTTCCGTGGCTAGGATCGACAAAGATTGGAAGATGCGTTAATTCTTGCAAAGCGGGGACTGCATTGAGGTCGAGTGTATTTCGTGTGTGTGTCTCGAAAGTGCGAATCCCTCTTTCGCATAAAATAACATGAGGATTTCCTGCACTTAGGATGTATTCAGCAGCGAGTAAAAGATCTTGATACGTGGCAGCAAAGCCTCTCTTCAATAAGATAGGATTTTTTACACGTCCTAATTCTTTAAGCAAGGAAAAATTGTGCATGTTCCTAGCGCCGATTTGTAAAATGTCGACATAATTGGCGACAAGTTCGATCTGAGGCGAATCCATAACTTCTGAAATAGTCACAAGATTATAGCGGCTTCCTGCATCATGTAAGATCTTGAGACCTTCTTCGCCAAGTCCTTGAAATTCATAGGGAGAGGTTCTAGGTTTAAAGGCTCCTCCACGTAAAGATTGTGCCCCATTTTCATAGGCAATTTGCGCACAAAGTTCCATTTGCTCTTTAGATTCGATTGAACAGGGTCCCCCAATAACAAATAGTTCGGAGCCTCCTATCGTTTTCCCTTTAATTTCGAAGATGGTTTTTTCTTGCGCAGCTTTACTAACAAGCTTGAACTTTTCTTTTAAGGGAAGTACAGCAGCCACTTCGGGAAGCTCTATAAAGAGGTCTGGTTTTACACTTTTATCAATGCCTCTTACAATGCTGAGACGGCGCTCGCCTTGGCGCACAGCATGTAAGCCCATCCTTTCTAGGCGGCGTATGAAGGCAAGTTCGTCGGTGCCGGGTTGTAGTTCTAAAATCATAATTTTTTTCCTTCTGCAAAGCCTGTAGCTAAGGTGAGTTCTTTCTGGAGATCACATATCTCTAAAAAATTCTGAATAATGGTAGATCCATCAGGGGTCAAAATAGATTCCGGATGAAATTGTACGCCATATATCGGATATTCCTTGTGATGCAGTGCCATGATGAGCCCATCAGGCGTCTCAGCATCCACGATAAGTTCAGGAGGTAGCTTTTCAACAAGTAGGGAGTGGTAACGCCCCGCTTTGAAAGGGAGCGGCATGTTTTTTAGTAAACCTTTTCTCGAGTGAAAAATGAGGCTATCTTTTCCATGCATGATAGCGCTGCTTTGGTGGATTTCCGCACCGAAGGCTAGCCCTATTGCTTGGTGACCCAGGCACACTCCTAAAATAGGAATATGAGGACCGAATTTTTTTATCGCATTTATACAGATTCCTGCATCTTCTGGTCTTCCGGGACCCGGAGTTATCACAATACCTTGAGGGCGCATTTTTTCTATCTCTTCCAAGGTGATCAAATCATTGCGAACGACCTTTACATTCTCTTTTTTCAAAGCAATCGCTTGGTAGAGGTTGTAAGTAAAACTATCGTAATTATCGATAATTAAGAGCATGAGCCACCTCCAAAACGGTGCTTGCTTTCATGAAAGTTTCATCAGCCTCTTTTTGCGGATCTGATTCTAGTACGATTCCTGCGCCCGCTCTCACCAACATTTTCCCATCTTGCAACACTGCAGTTCTTATCGTTATACAGCTAGATAAATTCCCTTTAGCATCAAGCGCTACGATGGCACCCCCATAAAGGCCACGTTTAGAATTTTCGATTTCATCAATCAACTCCATCGCGCGGATTTTAGGAGCCCCTGTTAATGTACCTGCTGGAAAGGAGGCTTGAAAAGCATCTAGAGCATCGTACTTGGCTTGAAGTTGGCCCACAACACGCGAAACGATATGATCTACATGAGAAAATTCATGAACTGTTTTGAATTCGGCAACTCGCACGCTCCCAGGTATTGAAACAGCCCCTACGTCATTGCGTGCCAAATCCACGAGCATAACATGTTCGGCGGTTTCCTTAGGGTCATTTAGGAGCTCTGCAATTGAAGTTCCTTTGGGTTTTGTCCCCGCTATAGGCATGGACTCGATTTCTTGATTGTGAACCGAAATAATTTTCTCTGGAGAGGCGCCTGCTATAGCGAAATTTTCTAAATCGAAAAAAAAGAGATAGGGGGCAGGACTAGTCTTTCTTAAAGTGCGATAAAATTGAAAAGGATCTCCTTGGATTTCAGCTTGAAAAGTTCGAGAAAGAACGATTTGAAAAATATCTCCAGCACGTAAATGTTCTTTAGCTTTCTCAACCATTGAAACATAATCCTCATCGGATTTATCTACGGTAATGGGCCCTATTTCGTAGATGCATTCGTCAAGAGGCTTACTCTTTTTTAAGTTCTTGTAGAGTTGTTCTAGTTCTTGCTCGTCTCCAATAGTAGAAAGAATCGCTCTTCCCATTTGATGATCAAAAGATACTGCCGATCGATAGATTTGAAAAAAATATTCACCATCATAGGTCACATAACCAATCGGTCCTCCTGTATACAAAGCTAGGGGATGGTCGGCTTGGATGGGGTGCTCTTTCTTAAATTGTCGAAGAGCGGTAACGTAATCGTTTTTTCCTGCAATAGAAGCGATAGGGTCTAAACCGACAAACGAATAACGATCTTTTTTAGGTGAAGATTCTAAGATGCAAGCCCCTCTACTTGCTAGGGCATGGTAAGCGGTAATGGGGGTATATTGATCATAGGGGATTTCCCTAAAGCGAGCTTGTTTCATATATCTCCAATGTTCAGGAGATAATTTTCATTATTCCCTGAGAGTGTTATTTATTTTTCTTAAATCTGTGTTGAACGAATCAGTTGCTAAGAGGGAGTTCAATAGCCTACACCAACCATCTTCTCCTGATTTACCGGTCATGCAAATTCCTTGCTTTTATATTTGTAATGTTACATCATTACAAGATATTCGTCCAAGAAGATTTCGAAATAGAAATTTTTTTTTACTATTTTTAGTAGCGGTAGAGGGTGTTGAATGCTTTTTCTGTCAAAATTTCGGGTAGACTCTTCTGCAAATGCAGATTTTTGCTCCATCGCACAAGAACTGCGTTTAGATCTCTCACCATCTAGAAATTTGGAATATGTCAAAAATTTTCTTCAAAATTTTTCTGAGGCAGTCATGTTGACAGTCCGCAAGAAAACTCAAGGAGGAGCATTTGAAGGAACTGAACAAGAAAGGGAAATATACATTGAAGAACTTTTAACTCTAGAACCGCCTTTTTTTGATTTAGAATATGATATGCGACCTGAATTTATTCATCAGGTCATAAAGAAGTATAGTAAGACGCGGTTCATTCTTTCCTATCATAACTTTCAAGCAATCCCCTTCGACTTAGAGAAAATTTATCTACGTATGCAGGAATATTCTGTCTTTAGCTACAAAATTGCGATCATGGTGCATTCAGCCGTGGAGGCTCTTCAAATGCTCCTATTTGCTAAAAGCCATCCTAAAGCCAGTGTGATCTGCATGGGAGAAGAAGGCTCCTTTGCTCGTATACTCGGACCTGTTGTAGGGAATCTTGTTGGCTACGGATGCCTTGACGAGGATGAAGGGGTGGTGCCAGGGCAAATGAAAATTTCAGAATTAGTCGATATTTACCGCTATCCTTTTTTGAATAAAGATACTGCAATATACGGCCTAATCGGAGACCCAGTTGATAAGAGCCAGGGCCACATTTATCACAATGCAGTTTTTAGGAAGCGGGATAAGAATGCTGTCTACGTAAAAATGCGTATAAAACCGGAGGATCTTGCGAACTTTATTCCACTCGCAATCGATATGGGTGTGTGTGGCTTGAGTATCACGATGCCCCTAAAGGAAAAAATATTACCTTTTCTTGACGAGGTTTCCCAGGATGCACAACAGATTGGAGCTGTTAATACACTTGCTTTTAGAAGAGGAAAAATTACGGGAATTAATACTGACGGGCAGGGAGCTTTGGATGCAATAGAGAAAAAATTGTGTGTGCGTGGAAAAAAAATCGTTCTCTTAGGTGCAGGGGGGGCCGCGCGTGCAATTGCTTTTGAGGCAAAATTGCGAGGGGCAGATGTTGTAGTTTTAAATAGAACCGTTCAAAAAGCACAAAAATTAGCCGCTGATTTGAATTGTGGTGCGGGCGGACTCGATGAAATTCCCGAAGATTATGATATCCTTATCAATTGTTCGCCGGAATCCATGCCAATAGATCCCCAAAAAATTCGGCCCCACTCATGCGTTATGGATATTGTTTATTCTCCTCGAGAGACAATTTTTCTAAAAGAGGCTGCTCTTAAAAATTGCTCCCTTATTTATGGGGAAGAAATGTTTCTTAACCAAGCAGCAAGGCAAACGGTTTTTTGGATGAATCCATGAAGAAAATACTCATTCACCCTTCAACAGAACTCTATTTAGGCAGAGGGATCCTTACGAGTGATTTTCTCCTTCCTTTTTTAGGAAAGTTAAAACAAGTGGTTATCACTGATGAAACAGTTAAAGAACTCTATGGTGGCCATCTTGCCCGACAAATCGGGGCTGAGCTTCTCACGATTCCGATAGGCGAACAGGCTAAAAGCTGGGAAACCTTACAAAACTTAACTGATGAACTCATTAAAAGGGGATGTGGACGTGATACCCTTTTGATAGCCTTAGGTGGGGGTGTTACAACCGACCTGGTAGGTTTTGCCGCTTCCATCTATATGCGTGGTGTTTCTTTAATTTTTATTCCCACAACTCTTTTAGCTATGGTGGATGCTTCAATTGGTGGTAAAACGGCTATCGATACCTCGCATGGAAAAAATCTTATCGGGACGCTCTACCCACCCCAAGCTATTTTTGCAGATCTTGAGATGCTCCACACACTTTCCGAAAAAGAATGGTTCAATGGTCTTGCTGAAATTATCAAGATGGGACTCATTCATGATCCTTCTCTTTGGGAAATGGCAGTAAAAAACAGAAAAGACCCCACCCTCATTTTAGGGGCTATTCAGGGTAAAATTTCGATTGTTGAACAGGACCCTAACGAGCAGTCTTTAAGGCGCATTCTCAACTTTGGACATACAATTGGCCATGCACTTGAAGCAGTTGCTGATTATGCGCTGCCGCATGGAGAAGCTGTGGCCTTAGGGTGCATAGTCGAAGCCTATTTAAGCATGCAGTTGGGATATCTTAGTGAAGCAGAATTCCGACAAATTCAAGATATGTATAGTTTCTTCCCCCTTCAACTACCCAAGAGTTACGTGCGTGAAACGTTTATAAAGGCTATGCAACATGACAAAAAAAAGATGCAGGGAGCGGTTCGTTTTGTGCTCATCGATAAGATTGGCCATGCAATGCCCTTTGATGGAGCCTATTGTCGTGCGCTAGATATCAACGAACTTGAAACGGGATTGGATTGGATGGAGAAGACCTTTTGATGAAGACCCAAGAAATTACTCCGCTAAAGGAGAACTCTACACACAGGCTATCTGTCCCAGGTTCCAAAAGTTATACAAACCGGGCTCTTATTATGGCAGCGCTTACAAAAGGCAAGGTCTGCCTAGAAAACCCCTTGTACAGCGATGATACTAAAGCCATGATTGAGTGTTTGCGCGATCTGGGCTTAAAAATTGAAATGCTTCCTGACCAACTAATTATCCATAATGACATTGCTTGTATTGAAGATAAAAATTACGAGTTATTTGCTCACGATTCAGGTACGACTGTGCGATTTATGCTGGCACTACTTTGTATAGTTCCTGGCACAAAAGTGATTGGAGGTAGCCAGCGATTAAATGAGCGGCCCATTAGAGATTTGGTTGAGGCCTTGCGAGATTTAGGGGCGAAAATCGAATATTGCGTTCAAGAAGGAGAGCTTCCAGTTAAAATTTCTTCCTCCACCTTGTTCGGTTCTGCTGTAGGTCTTAAGAGCGATGTGAGTAGTCAGTTTTGTTCCGCTATCCTATTAATTTCCCCTTATTTAGCACACGAATTAACGATTCACATACAGGGAGCTCTAATTTCTAAACCCTATATCGATATGACAGTGGAGGCAATGCAAGATGCTGGCGTAGAGGTTGAAATAAAGGAAAATGGCAATTATTTTGTCGCAGCTCATCAATTCTATAAAAAACAGCGCTACTTGATTGAAGGAGATTTTTCGAGTGCAGGCTATTTTTTTGCTATGGCTGTTCTAACTAAATCTACGTTTACAATAATGAATTTAAACCCTTCATCGATGCAAGCCGATCGAAAATTTTTAGATTTTTTGTCTCAGATGGGCAATGTAGTGAAGTACGAAGAGAATGCAGTTTCCGTCCAAGGTAAGCAGCTTGCGCCTTTAGATATTAATATGGAGGATTGTCCCGATCAAGTCATGACTATGGCTGTCCTGGCAGCATTTACAAAAGGTGTCACGCAAATAAAGGGCGTTCGCTCTCTTAGAGTTAAAGAAACTGAGCGCGTTTTAGCTATTAAAAATGAATTAGGGAAAATGGGTATTCGTACCGAGGATACACCTGATACCCTCACTATTTATGGGGGGGATCCACAGGCCGCTGCTATCGATACCTATAACGATCATCGTATAGCCATGGCGTTTACAGTTGCCGGTACAATTTTACCTGGAATGATTATACGACATCCTGATGTTGTGAATAAAACCTTTCCCGCTTTTTGGGAGGCTTTAAAAAATTTACAATGAATATCCTACTTATTGGCTTTATGGGGTCAGGCAAGTCGACTGTTGCGCAACACTTAAGTAAACTTTTAGGTCTTACATGTGTGGAAATGGATCAACTTGTTTATGACAAGACCCAGACAAACAACATGGATGAAGTATTTGCAAAAGGGGGAGAAACTCTTTTGCGCGAGACGGAAATAGAAATTGCGAAAGAGTATGCTTCAAAAAAAAATCAGGTGATATCGACAGGCGGCGGCATCGTAATGAATAAAATCATTCTTGATTATTTTAAGGCAGGCGAGAGTAAAGTCATCTTTTTGCATGCATCATTTCATAAGATCTCCCAACAACTGGCTGGAGATTGTTCCCGACCCTTATTTAGAGATTTAAAGATGGCGAAAGAGCTCTATGATTTCCGACTACCCTTATATGCAACATATGCAGATGCGACGATCGAGGTTGATCCTCATACACCTTCTGAAATTGCTTTAAAAATACAAGAATTAATCGGAAGTACAGATGGCCTCTAATTTTTTCGGAGAAATTTTTCGGATTACTACATTTGGTGAATCTCATGGTCCTGGGATGGGAGTTGTCATTGATGGGTGTCCTGCTGGATTAGCGATTACAGCAAAGGATATCAACGAGCAACTCGCTTGGCGGCAACCCGGGAAAAATCCTTACACTTCTCCTCGGAAGGAGGCAGATGAAGCAGAAATTCTCTCAGGGGTTTTTGAGGGGAAGACAACCGGAGCTCCCTTAACAATTCTTATTCGCAATAAAGATGCCGATAGTTCTCAATATACACCCATTCAAAATCTGTATCGCCCCGGCCATGCTAATTTTACCTATCTAGAAAAGTATGGCATTTTCGACCATAGAGGAGGGGGAAGGGCCTCTGCACGTGAGACGGTCGCGCGGGTCGCAGCAGGTGCGGTCGCTAAAAAATTTATCGCTCTCTACGATATCGAGTGCACGGCTTTTGTTTCCGAGATTGGGGGAATTGCGATTGCCGATCAAGATCTTACTCATCTAAAAAACATTCGCGCCAAAACCTATGCAAGTCCTATTTTCTGTCCCGATGAGGTCGTGTCAGAAAAAATTATGCAAAGAATTCAAGAGATTAAAGAGGAAAATGATTCATTGGGAGGCATTCTCACCTGCATCGCTCAAGTTCCGGTAGGGCTTGGTGAACCTGTTTATCGAAAGCTGGAGGCGTTATTAGCGTTTGCTATGCTTTCAATTCCTGCATCCAAAGGCTTCGAGATTGGTTCTGGCTTTGGGGCAGCACGTATGAAAGGTTCAGAGCATAATGACGCTTTTACTAGCGATGAAAAGGGAAATGTATACACTACCACTAATTTTTCCGGCGGAACTTTAGGAGGAATTTCTACTGGCTCTTCTCTCATTTTTAAAGTAGCTTTCAAACCCACTTCAAGTATCAAAAAACCGCAAGAGACTGTTAATTTGCAAGGCGAAAGAGCGACTTTTCAGCTTCCGGAAACAGCTAGGCATGATCCTTGTGTAGCCATTCGTGCTGTCCCTATTATCGAAGCTATGACGGCACTTGTTTTAGCAGATGCCCTTCTCCTTAATCGATCTTCTAAAATAAACGGCTAAAAAAGCTCAGAAAATTGAGTAAAATTTTATTTTTTACACTCCCTCTTAGAACATAACTCATGATCTATTAATAGTTTCTGAATAAAAAAACCTTGAAGTCTTTGCATTCAAAAAAGTAGTATCCGCCTGATCTTGATCAGCTTGACCAAGATTATTTGAAAAAAAGATGAATGGCTTAGTGAGGATTTTTTATGCAGAAAGTCTTAAGTACTCTGTTGGCTTGCGTATTCGCATCCACAACGCTCTTGTCGGCACTTCCCGATGAAAATGAAAATCAAATGAGGGAAATCCAGTGCACACTGACTCCTATTGACAGAGGTCGCATTCACCCGCAAGGAAAGCAAGGACTTAAAACACGAGCGAGAGCGTTTAGTTCTAATTGGAGTGGATATGTAGCAGCTCCCAGTTTTCAAAAATCTGAACCTGGTTCGGTGACCTATGCAGCTGGAAGCTGGATCATTCCAGCACTAGAAGCGACTCCAGATACAACCTACTGCGCCGTATGGGTAGGAATAGATGGATTTACCAATGGAACAGTAGAACAAATTGGTACTGCACATAATTGGTTCCAAAGTGAACAGCAAAATTTTGCATGGTTTGAAATGTATCCAATGGGAGCTTATGAAATTACAGGATTTCCTGTTGAAGTAGGCGATCAAATCAGCGTCAGAATTGGGTACAAAGGGGAGGATAACTTTAAGCTTGTTATGTTTAACCATACCAAGGGAGTTTCTACGATTGTACCAGGAGATTATACGAAGTTAAGTATAGCTCAAAGATCCTCTGCGGAATGGATAGTTGAAGCTCCTTATGCAGGCGGTATCCTTCCACTTTCTGATTTCGAACTTGTTACTTTTAACTATTGCTCAGCCATTATCAATGGCGAGAGTGGTTCAATCAGCAATGGCGATTGGGTAAATGATCAAATTACCATGGTCAATGGCAATGGCGATGTCAAAGCTATGCCTTCCGAACTTCTGAAAAATGGAAATTGTTTTAAAGTCGCTTGGGAACACGAATAGACCTAGCATCCTCTTACGAAGAGGAGTATCTATGCCCAGCCATTAGATAGTCCTCTTTTTTACCTGCCTATAAAAATTTTAGTTCTCGAGATTATCGTAAAGACTTTTAGTATCCCTCACTAATGATTCATAGGGATATTCAGGCCAGTCATCATCGAGATAGCGATCGATAGCTAAAATATCTTGTTTGATTTGCTCTACCGCTTTTAAGACACTTTCGGCCAGTTCATATTGGTAATCACTAAAAATGAAAAGCTCGTGGAGTATGTATCTAAGATCATCTTTGATTTCCGCTTTTAGTTTTTCTCGTAGTGAGTCATCTTCGGGAATTTGATCTCGGTAAAACCCCCTAGAAGCGATAAGTGTCGCTTTATCAACAATATCCGCCGCAATTGTCACAAGACCTGGAGGAAGAGGATCGAGATTTTCATTTTGAGAGGGCGTATTTCCTAAGGGCATAAGAACCTTGTATAAAATAATTTTACTAACCTCTCTTACATGATGACTATTTTTTTGAGAATATATGTTCTTCGCTACGCTTTTTTTCTATTGAGATCTCCTGTATAATTATTAGTATGATAGGAATTATTTTTGATTGCGACGGTACACTCGTCGATAGTGAACAAGCTCACTTATTAAGTTGGCAAGCAACTCTCCAACAATTTGGAAGGGTTCTCAATGTGCCGGAATACATGGCGTTGGCGGGGCAATCCGGCACGATCGTTTCCCAAAAACTTCAGCAAAAATTTCAGTTAGATTCAGCGGAAGAGATTTTAGACCATAAAAATAAGGCTTTCGAGGCGCTTCAAAAGAAAGGAATGCCGCCTGTCAGCCGCACCCTTAAATTTGTCCGTCAACTCATCGAAAGAAAACCTCAGGGAATTTTTAAATTAGCTGTTGCATCAGCTGCTTCTAAAAGTGAAATTCTTGCCCACCTTGAGTCTTTAGATCTGCTTCCCCATCTCGAGATAATTGTCTCTGGAAAAGATGACCTCGACGACTATGAAGATCCTCAAGGTGTAAACAAGCCTCAACCCTATATTTACTTGCACACTGCGAAATTGCTGGGGATTTCTCCTTCTCAATGTGTTGCTTTTGAAGATAGTGGCCCAGGACTTCTTGCAGCTGTTCGAGCAGGAATGATTACTTTTGCAGTGCCGAATTCGATTACCTTGCATCATAATTTTTCCCAAGCTTCCTATGTTATTGATCCGCAGACCGAAATTGATCCTGATGATTTTTTCATGAAAATTGATCAAGCCATGGCCGTGCGATGAAGGCAGTTAAGGCGGCGGCTAACGATGTTTTAGGGCATGCCTCTTTTGCAGCGCGCGCTGAAAATGCGCCTCCGCTTCAGCAGTATTCTGGTAGAGATGGTGTTCCGCTCAGTTTTCGATTTTATGACAGCATGAATAAAGATCGAGTGATTTTCCTTTTGCATGGCTCAAGTGCTCACGGTGAATATCTTCACTCCTTCGCCGAATATTTAAGCATTCACGGAGCTGGGCAGGTTGTAGTTCCCAATCTTCGAGGCCATTACTCATCGGGCGGCGTGCGAGGGGATTGTGCTTTTATTGGGCAACTAGAAGAAGATCTTTATCATTTTATCAATACATTTGACCTGGAAGGAAAGAAGATCTTCTTAGCAGGTCATTCGAGTGGTGGTGGGCTCGCTCTACGCTATGCAGCAGGTCCTTACGGGGATGAGGTTGCTGGCTTGCTTCTTCTCTCTCCTGTGATTCCTAGAGCACCTACTATGAGGAAAGGCGATGGTGGTGGATGGGCTAAGGTTTCAGTTCTTAGAATGGCAGCCTTTTCTTTTTTGAATTCTTTGGGTATTCGATGGTTTAACAATTGCAAAGTGATTACTTTTAATAAACCACCAGAGTTTTGTGACGGTCGAGAGACACTCTCTTATTCTTACAACCTTTATGCTTCTTATCACCCACGCCAGCCTTACGATACAGATATCGCTGCAATAAAATGTCCCTTTCTTCTTCTCATTGGTTCGGATGATGAAGTCAATGATCCTCTACCTTTTGGTCGCATTTTCCAAAGACCTTCTTCCATACGAATTCTTGAAGGCGTCAAGCATCTCGAAATCACACTTAATCGGTCTGCAATGGAATTAGCTGTAAATTGGATGAAAGGATGAGTCCTGTTATTATCTAGGTAGATTTTTGTAAGGAAGACTATTCCAATACTACAGCGATTTTTAGATTTTTTTGCCCCCTATGTGAGAAAGAAGAAGGATAATCCGGTGTCTTCTACTCGAGGTTCTACCAAACGTTCTGCATCTCATAAGAAGAACTCTATTACTCAGAAGGGAGATTATTACAATCTTCAAGAAATCTATCAAAGGGTGAATGAGCGTTATTTTGAAGGCAAGCTCGCTCTATCTATTGCTTGGGTGGGGAATAAACAAGCAAAGCCTCGAACACGGATCATGTTCGGCTCTTACAACCAACGTACCCAACATATTAAAATTCATCGTCGATTAGATGCCTCTCATGTGCCGATGCATTTTATCGAGTTTGTCATTTATCATGAGATGTTGCATCATGTATTGCCTCCAATTCTCACAAGGCGACGCAGAAGAATTCATCACCCTGTATTTATACAAAGGGAAAGAGAATTTCATGCCTATGATTTAGCTATGTCATTTCGTGAAGAAGTAAAAAGGAACTGGTTCAATAAGGATTAGGTGTTAGCTCTTATGAAATTAGATCGGGCGATTGCAAGAATGGAGCAAGCAGCAGCTCTTTATGCAAGTATAGACATTTATTGCGAAGGTACTGGAGTTGTCGATTTACAAGGCACCGATTTTTTTTCAAAAGCTATTGAGTTGTTAGGCCCTTGTTTACCTGTTCACAAAACGCGTGTCGATTTGGAGACAATTTTTCAAGTTGCCTTCCATGGAAAAAGTAGAGCCCTCATTGTAGCGAATAAGGGTGTGACATTTGCTTCTTTATCGCCATTTACCTCTATCTCGTACATCACACGTCATATCGCATGCTCTGTCTATCATCCCGATCTAGGTGTTGAAACAGTCAATATTGGACTTAGCGGAAATGTCTATCAAGGCCAGGTCGTAGTACGTGCAGAATCCGCATGCCCTCCTTCTTTTTTATTTGGATCGCAAAGATGCAACTGCTGCTATCAATGGTCTAGCTTACGCGAACTGGCTGCACATTTTAATCCGATCCAACTTCCTGAAGGATTAAAAGATGAGGACCTTGAAAAATGGGTATCGACGCAATTTTCCTACAAGAATGGTCGGCATTTACCTATGCAAGATGGAAGGGGAATGATTATGATGCACCTCGATTCTCAATCTGGAATGGGCAGCGGCTTGACAGAGGGAGAGTTTGTCTGGGATCTTTACAATCGTGCACTTATGCGTCAATTGGCTGAAAATACAACGGAACAAACCTATCACACCTCCATTAAAGAAGGGTATGAAGCGATTGGTTTACAAGCTGATGCACGGAGACAAAATAAGGAAGTAGGGTACCAAATTCCGGCTATCCTTTTAGACTGGTTAGGATGTAGCCCTACTCTTGTAGTTCTTTCGAATAATCAATTTAAACTTCGGCAATTTGAAATGCATGGTTTTGAGGTGCAACGTGTGAAGTCTTTGGGCAAAATTAGTCTAGCTGGGCAACGGGAAGCTAGGCAGCGAGGAGAAGATTTTCACCATCTCGATATGGATGGCCAAGAGCTTTCTTTTGATGAAGAGATGGAGCGTCTTAAACATGAATTGACTATCGCGTAAAAAATTTTAAATCCGCGAGTCACAAGAAAAAAAAGAGAGGAATCGTGCCTCTTCAAATTCAAAGTCCCGTTAGTCATTCGCAAATGCCCTTGACTCTATCATCACTACATAAAGGGTCCGATTCATCGCAATCCTCGAATAAAGTAACCCAAGTAGCATTAGCTGTCTTAACAATCATAGCAGGCACCTTTATTGCTACACTTAATCTGCCTGTTTCAGCAGCTATCGCTGTAATTGTTTTGTTATTGCCTATACACGAGCTCGCTCGTAGGGAAATAAAAGAGCTCAATCGGGTGAATGTACCCAAAGCACTTATGCGAGAAGCCCCATGCCACAACGCAAAAGTTGTTTCTCAGGCGGTTATGGGTGAGCCTGTTCAAGTCGAAAAAACCTCTATGAGCTTTTTGTCTCCTACCTGGGTGAATATTCGAACATCTGACGGCTATAAAGGATGGGTGTGTGCAAGAGATCTATCCATCCTGCCTTCTCATCGATTACAAAAGGGAAAAGAGGTTACACGAGTAACCGCAAGGGGCGGCGGCTATTTATACGCAAAAAAAGATACTGAATATGGTCCGGCCATGACGATTCCTTATGGTTCGACTCTGCACTTGGGTGATACTTCAGATGCCAGATGGGCTGTAGTAACTATTCCTGATGGAAGCGAATTTTTTATTCAAAAAGGAGATATTGCTCCTCAAAAGCCCATAAAAACCCAAGAACAACTAGTTGCATTCAGCAAATCCTTTTTAGGCACGCACTATGCATGGGGAGGGAAGTCTGGTAATGAGTATGATTGTTCAGGATTTACACAAATGCTCGTAGAACAGCTCAAGGGAAAAAAGCTCCCGCGCGATGCGAAGGACCAAATTAAGGATTCTCAACTCAAAGAAATTGCAGCTCATGAAGTAGAAGCCTGCGATCTTGTTTTCTTTGGAGGAGAGCAAGATAAAATCCGCCATGTTGGGATGTGTTTAGGAAATGGTGAATTCATCCATGCAACAGTAGCTGATAATAAGCCATGGGTACGAATTAGTCGTCTGGATGAAGCCAACTGGAATGGCCAACATCCTTCACGTCCTTATCGTGCCTTTAGACGTTTAAAAGACATGTGGTCTTAGAGGGCGTATTAAATGAACGTTAAGACCTGTGAACCCGCTATCTTGCCTCTACAATCTCTAAGGTGGGAATCTTTTACGGAGGTTTTAAAAGAAGCCCACCAAATTCTTGCTCTTTACGACGAGACTTTGCAGACAACGGCGAATAAAGAAGAACTTTTTTCGCTTTTAATGCTAAAAGAAGCGGTTGCATCTGTAGAGGGCAATAAATCCAAAGGCTCTTCTTTTGAGTTTTTCCATCAAAAAGATAGCGATCAATCATCCCAGCTTAAAAATTATCAATCTGCCTTATCCCAAGGGGCAAAATGGGTAGAAACACGCCCTTTTTCCGGTGCCTTTTTCTGTCATCTTCACAAGATCATAAGGAAAGATGGATCTGCCTCCAATGCAGATATAGGGAAATGGCGAGATCGCCAAAATTGGATTGGACCTGAAGGATGTGAAGCCGCAGATGCCTACTACTTTCCTCCCAAATTGGATGTGATGCGGAATCGACTTGATAATCTTTTCCGTTACCTGCGTTTTGAAGATAAAGACCCACTCGTTCAATTGGCGATTTCCTTTGCCCAATTTCTCATTATTCATCCTTACATGGATGGCAATGGACGGGTGGGTCGAACATTCATTCCTTTATTTCTTTATAAACGTAAGGTCGTCTCCTATCCACTCGTCTACTTAAGTGCATATTTTCAGCGAAATCGCAGTGCTTATTTTGAAAAGTTGTATGCAATCACAACAGATGCCCTGTGGGATGATTGGATTCAATTTTTCTTAAGAGGGATTATAGAGGAGTGCGAAAGCAATAGAAAAATTGCAAACACTATTCCGGAAAAAGAATCTCCAAAAAGCTCTACTCATTGAGTTTGGTAGAGCTTCTTAAAAAATCTCATGTTAGCAAGAGCTGCAACTACCTGAAGATCCTTTTTTCATTTTCCCTTTACCACTCCCATTTTTGAGAGCTTTTGAAGATGCACCCGATTTGCTACCTGATGTCTTAGCTTTTTTAACCATATATCCTCTCTTGAATTTGAACGACTAACGTATAAACCTGCTAATAATCAAAAGACTTTTTTTAGGCCAAGATTTTATTTTTAGAAGAGTAATTGTACCCATTTACATATCTATCTTTACCATTTTTTTTAGAGAGAATAAGATAACATCCTGTGATACAAGGAGTAGCATTTTGTCTACGTATAGAGCTATTTATCAAATTGCAGCAGCAATCACTGCCTTTTCGATCTTAATTTCTGAACCCTGTTCTTCCAAAGAGGTCTCTGTGCATCCTTTTGAAAGCTTCCTTCAAGATTTTATCCCGCATGTCTCTAACAAGAATACACAACTCAATAAAGCTATTTGGATTTTGGAAACTACAGGGAATAAAGATGCAGCAGATTTAAAAGCTGATTTAGATACTGAATATCGACTGCTGTTCAATAATCCGGATACCTATAAAAAGCTTCTCGAATGGGACGAAGATTCCTCCATACAAGATCCTTTACTGAAACGGCAATTGAATGTGTTGATCCGCAATTTTAAACAAAACCTCATCCTCAAGGAGCTGGTTGAAGAAATTGCGCAGAAAGAGGCCGCACTTGCCCAATCTTATGCAAATTTTCGACCCGAGATCGAGGGAGTCGCTTTCTCCGAGAATAGCATCCGTGAGATCTTGAAGAATGATAATAACCCTACCTATCGTAAGAAAGTATGGGAAGCATCTAAGCAGATTGGAGGAACCTTAGCTCCAAAAATTTTAGAGCTTGTTTCATTACGTAACAAAGCTGCGAAGAGCCTGGGGTATGATAATTACTTTCAAATGCAAGTCGATTTGCAGGAAGTGGATGGAGAATGGCTGCTGAGTATTTTTGATGATCTCGCACAAAAAACGGATTCTATTTATGAAAAAGTTATCCAAGAAACTGAAGAGACGCAGGCACAACGATTTGAAGTTGCTCGTAAGGAGTTAGGCCCCTGGGCATGGAGTGAACCTTTTTGCCAGGAAGACCCTATGGATGCTAAAGAGCTAGATTCTTTAGTTGTGGGTGTGGATATCCCAGAAGTCGTTCAAAGTTTTTATAAGAAAATGGGTTTCGATGTTGGACCAACTTTACAACGCAGCGATATGTTCGAACGAGAAGGAAAAAATCAGCATGCTTTCTGTATGGATATCGATCGAGAAGGGGATGTCCGCACCCTTAATAATGTAAAACCTACGATCAAATGGCTAGAGACAGTCTTGCATGAGCTCGGTCATGCTATTTACGATCTTGGGTTTGATCCTAAGCTACCCTGGTTATTACGCGATATCCCTCACATGATACCTACAGAAGCCATGGCCTTGCTTGCAGGACGGCAGGCTTATCGTTATAATTCTCTTTCATCTTTAGTAGGGAAATCGGAAGAAAAAGACCTCTTAATCCAAAAAGCTGCTACAAGGCTTCATCGCGGTCAACTGATTTTCAGCCGCTGGGTGCTTGTTATGACGCATTTCGAAAGTTCCCTCTATCAGAATCCCCATCAAGATTTGAATGATCTCTGGTGGACACTTGTCGAAAAATACCAGAAGATTGCTCGGCCTCAAGGAAGAGAAGGAGAGGATGATTGGGCAGCAAAATACCATCTCGGCCTCGCTCCGGTCTATTATTTCAGTTATTTATTGGGCGAGATGTTCGCATCTGCGATTGAGGAAACTCTTCTTAAAGTAACAGGATCTAAAGAAATTTGCTCAGAAAAAGCCGGCCATTTTCTTCAGGATAAGCTGTTTTTTCCTGGTAATCGGATGAACTGGAATGAGCTTATCCATCATGTTACAGGCGAGACGCTTTCGCCTGATGCTTGGGTCCGTCAATTTGCGCAGAACTAAAGGTTGAACAAGATTCCCCTATTGCCCTGAATAATGAATATCATTATTCAGAAGATATGCAAAGACATAGTGTAAGCTGGGAAACAAACCCCCTTTTTCAGGATCTTTCTCCAGAAGAGATTGCTATTGTCGGAAACTGGGTAACGGGTAAAAGCTTCAATTCGAATGAATATCTCATTCGTGAAGGTGAGCCTGGAACGCAAGTTTATGTGATTTTACAAGGGCGAGTAGAAATCCTCAAACATGGGCACACGGAAAGTAACGAATATCGTGTGAACGTTTTAGAAGAGGGTGCAATCGTCGGTGAAATTGTTTTTTTTGGCAAAGACGTGCGTACGGCTTCGGTGCGTGCTTTAAGCCCTGTTGATACTATAGAATTCGAGCTAGGAAATTTGAAGAAAGAGCATCCTGATATTGCTCTTAAAATTCTCGCCAATTTTGCCTCACATTTTGCTGCACGCTTAGAGGAGACAACGAATGAAATGGTGATTGTGCAGAAGAAAAAATTTCTGCATGAAAAAAAACTGAACGCGATGGGAATTCTCACTTTGAGAATTTTTATCATCCTTCTTCTCTACCAGACGACTGTTAGCTCTTTTTTATTTTTTAGTCATTTCAAGACGAATAGTATTTTCATGTTCATGGAAATGCCTTTGATTCTTATTTTTTCCTATTATTGTTTCCGAGTTATTAAAAAGAGCGAATATCCCTTATCCAGTTATGGATTGACTCTTCATGACTGGAAAAAATCCCTTTTTGAATCCATGATTGTCACTTTGTCCTTCATGTTTCTGATCGTCGTCGTTAAATGGGTGATTGTTGAGACTGTAGCGAGTTACGAAGGGGCAAAGGTTTTTGGCTTTGGTATAAAGACTTATGGTGTCCCCATAAAAAAATCTATTTGGAAGTGGTGGGACGCTCCCGAGATACCACTTACTTTGGCTAAAATCGCGATGATATTTTATATCATTTCAACCCCTTTACAAGAATTTGTCATTCGAGGGGTTGTCCAAACTTCTTTGCAAAGATGCTTGAGTGGAAGAAACCGTACACTATTGGCTGTCGTAATTAGTAATCTTTTTTTTGCTATTTTACATCAGCCTTTACACTGGCTTATGCCTTTTATGGCTTTCATTCCTGGACTTCTGTGGGGATGGCTCTTTGCGCGTCATCGCACACTCTTAGGGGTCTCTCTTTCCCATTTGATTATTGGTTTCTGGGCTTTCTATATAGTTGGCTTTGAATACTAATAGATAAAATTTGTTTTTTACTTCACCCTCTCTATTCAATGGCGTTTTTTATTAAAGTAGGTGAAACTATCTACCTTATGGAAATCTAATTAAAAAATAATTGATCACTTCGTCATGGATGCAGAAATAGGCAAAGAAATTGATCTTCGTATCGAACGTCTTGGTATCCACGGGGAAGGCGTGGGGTCTTTTTATGGCTACACGATTTTTGTAGAAGGAGCTTTACCGGGCGAAATTGCCCATGCCCAAATTTACGAAAAACGCAAAAACTTTGGTCGTGCTAGGCTAATAAGTCCAGGGGCTCCTTCTTCTCATCGGGTCCAACCTGTTTGCCCTCTTTTTGGTAAATGTGGGGGCTGTCAGTTAATGCATATGACCTATGCGGGACAACTAGAAACCAAACGCCAGAGAGTGGTGGATGCGCTTCATCGTATTGGAAAACTGCCCGGCTGTGAAGTTAGCCCCTGTCAGCCCTCTCCACGACCACTCGCCTATAGGAATAAAATTCAGTTGCCCGTAGTGGACAGCCAATTGGGTCTTTATGCCCACAACACACACGATATTGTTCCGATTGAGAGATGTCACATTCATTGCGAATTAGGAGAAAGAGCATTTCAATGCATTCGCATTTATTTACAAGCAAACCCTCTTGAAGAAATTCGTCATGTCTTGATTAAAACCGCTATCCACACAGAGCAAGTTCTTGTTGTTTTCGTGACTAAACATAAAAACACACCTGCTCTTACTGCTTTTGCAGAAAACCTTATGAAAAAATTGCCTCAGATTCGTGGGGTGGTGCAGAATATTAACCCTTCTTCCAGCAATACGGTATTAAGTGGTAACTTTCATACTCTTGCAGGAATAGATCACATCGAAGAATCTATAAATGGACTAAAGTTCAAAGTTTCTCCTGCTTCTTTTTTTCAAGTGAATCCTTCTCAAGCGCAAAAACTCTATGCCTATGCTCTAGAATGTGCAGCTTTGCAGGGCGAAGAGAAGGTATTAGACGCCTATTGTGGTGTAGGAACGCTCTCCTTAATTTTTGCCGAGCATGCTAAAGAGGTTATCGGAGTAGAATGTGTGCCAGCCGCTATAAATGATGCTCGAGAAAACGCCTTGCGCAATAAGATTACCAATGCTGTATTCCATTGCGCGCCTGCAGAAGAGTTCATTACGACATTGAATGAAATTGACGTCGTTATTCTCAATCCTCCGCGGAAAGGGTGCGATCCAAGCCTTCTTTCGAAATTAAAGACTCTTAAGCCTAAAAAAATCGTGTATATATCCTGTGATCCCGCTACTTTGGCTCGGGATTTAGCGTTGCTTTGCCAAGATTGTTTCCATTTAGAACGCGTCCAACCTTTTGATATGTTCCCTCAAACTGCCCACGTCGAGACCATTGCTCTCTTATCGCTCTCGTGATAGAGAGTGGTAAAAAGAAACGAGGTGCTCGTATGTGGAAAAAGTTGTTCACTCTGTTGTTTTGCTGTTCAGCTTCACTCTATGGAGATGGTCTTCAAAGTGATATTGACAATGCGACCACAACATTAAGGGAAATGGCAAAAATTCCTGAAGGGACGATCCCAAGTGAAATTTTAAAGAACGCCCAAGGTCTTGTTATTCTGCGGACTATCAAAGCGGGTGCAGGGATAAGTGGAATGGGAGGAACCGGGATTGTCTTAGCCAAAACAGTTAAGGGGTGGTCAGCCCCATCTGCGGTAGGTGTGGGAGGGGCAGGTATTGGTATCCAAATTGGAGCAGAAGTGAATGATTTGGTTCTTATTTTAAATAGCCGGGAAACCGTCGATAAATTTGCCAAAATGGCTTCATTGAGTCTCGGTATCGATGTCAGTGCTGCCGCTGGTCCTGTGGGTAGAACGCTAGAAGCTGGAGTTGTGTTACCAAAACAAGCCGATGTCTATTCTTATAGTCTAACCAAAGGGCTATTCATGGGGATTTCTCTTGAACAGACTGTCTTTGCTGTACGCAATGAAGCGAATGAAACCTATTACAAGAAACCTGTAACAGCAAGTGAATTGCTTTCCGGTAAAGTACCTCCTCCAGCAGGAGCAAAATCGCTTTATCAAGAGCTAAATAAAGATATCCGTTAATCTCTAGAAATAGTCTAAGAACCTCTCTAATAAATTTTAAGAGAGGTTCAAGTAGGAAATGTCTTTTTCTTATAATAATAAAATAGGAAGACGGGAGCAATAAGTCCGACATTTCCTAATCCAATGAATAGGGCGTATTGTCCCGTGCTTTGGATGTGAATATTATCGGGGGGGAAGAACCCGACAATCACAGTTATCGCACAGCCGAATAATCCCAGTAAACAGGTCGTCCACATCCCGATATGCTTCCCTGGAATTTTAAAAGTTACAGGCCGATGGTGATGTTTGTAATGAAGGACTAAAGCCGCAAGAAACATGAGCACATACATAATCATGTAAAGTTCTGTACTCAACGCGGTTAAAAACCAGTAAAAGGCATTCACGCTAGGTACAAGTAAAAAGGTCAAACAAAAGACGCTTACGAGAATCGCCTGTGAAAGAAGAATACGTGAAGCAACGCCGTGTTTATTTTTTTGAGAGAAAAACTTAGGCATATAGCCAAACTCAGCAGCATGTAAAAGCCCTTTTGCCGGCGAAATCAGCCAGTTGATCATACCCCCAATACTGCCTACAACGATAAGAACAGTCATTATAGGAATGCTCCAATCCATTCCAAAAACATGGAAAAAATTGGTGAAAACCTGCATCACCCCCGCTACTAAATTGATTTCATTAGCAGGCAGCACAAATGCAATAGCTAATGAGCCGAAAAGCATCGTGAAAAGGATAAAAGCACTTGCAATGAAGAGGGCTTTAGGAAAATTGCGTTGAGGATTGCGTATATCATTTACATGCACACCAGCTAGTTCCATCCCCAAGAAAGATGCCATAATGGCAATCAACGATATCCAACTTGTGGAGTTATCAAGAGAGGGGAAGATGGTAGTGGCATTGACATCGATTTGTAGGGGTTGACCACTTAAAACCCATATTGCCCCTAGCACGAGCAAGAGCAGCATTGGGAAAACCATGCCGATAATCGCGCAGATCGTATTGACAGTTGCCGAAACTTTGAGTCCATACAGGTTCACTATTGTCAATGTCCAGAAAACGATCAGAATAACGGTGACGAGATAGGCTTTATTTTGGGCGAGATGCGGGTCGATAAAATAAGCAGCGGTGCCTGCGATAAAAGAAAGAATCGTCGGATACCACACCATCGTATTGATCCATTGCAGCCAAATCGCAAGCATGGCCGTTTTTTCTCCAAAGGCTTGCTTAATCCAGTGATAGACTCCACCTTTTTCAGGAAATAAAGCAGATAATTCTGCAGCTACAAGTGAGGTGGGAATAAGAAAAACTATGGCGGCAAAGATAAAAAAGAAAATTAATGCGCTGCCAAATAAAGCAGATGATGGCAAATTGCGAATACTGTCTATAGCAGCCGTAATCAGTAAAACAAGTGAAAAAAGGGAAATTTTTTTAGTCGTCATGATAGGGAGTAAAGTAAATCTAAGGATTTTAATAAAAATTAACGGATACGATCATGATGAAAGAGAAGGCATTTTTTATCCATTAATAGTAAAAGATCATTCTACAATTAGGATTCTTATCGTGAGGCCATTTTGAAAAATTCTCCTTTCTCTTCTCTCCATCTTTTCTTGCTCACGGCTTTCTATTGTTCGATCACGAGTAATAGTGAGTCAACAACTTATAATGTAGCAACTTCTTCAGATCTCCTGAATGCAATCAACCAAGTCAATATACATCCTGCAGGAGGCGATACGATTCAATTCACTGCAGGCGGCACCTATCTATTACCCATCATCAATGGTTTTCCTCCTATTAATCTGAATGCCGGTGCCCCATTAACAATGGATGGAGGTAATTTAAATGTGGTTTTAGATGGGGGTGGTACAAAAGGTAGCGCTTTATTCATCACACAAGGAAATGTCTCCATCCAGAATTTCAGTTTATTAACGATGCAAAATACCCTTGCGAAAGGCGGTGACGGAGGGAATGGTCAAGTCAATGGAGCGGGAGGCGGTGGAGGGGGTGGTGGTTTAGGAGCGGGAGGAGGAATCTTTGTTGGCAGCACAGCCCATGTAAGTATCACGAATGTGGCTTTCTCGAATAACGAAGCTGAAGGGGGAGGTGGAGGTGGCGGAGGTGGCGCTCTCAATGCAGGAGGAGGTGGAGGGGGTGCATGCAATGGAGGTTCTGGTGGAGAAAGTGGCGAATTACCCGATAGCCAGGCAGGAACAGGTGGAGGGGGTGGTGGTGGAAAAATTCAGGTAGGAAGCTCGGGTATGAATCCCTCTTCTTCGACTGTTGGCGGGGTTGGGGGGCAAGGAGGAGGACCCGGAGGCGCTGGGGGTATTGGAGGCAATAGCACAACTACAGCCGTAAATGGAGGCGCAGGTGGTGCTGGGGTGAGTAGTGGACAAGGTGCTGGCGGCGGGGGAGGTGGCGCTTCGGCAGCATCAGCAATGCCTAGTCTATGGGGAATAGGAGGTGCAGGGGGTGCAGGGGCTGAGTTTGGCGGCGGCGGTGGTGGTGGTGGAGGGGGAAATCGTTCTGTCATTGTTTCTACTTCACAAGGTGGTGGTGGACAGGGGGGTGCAGGAGGATTCGGTGGTGGTGGTGGTGGAAGCGGTTTTGGTAATGCAGTCCCTACAGGTCCTATTGGCGGTCAAGGGGGGTTTGGAGCTGGAGGTGGCGGTGGTGGAGGAACAGCTGGCGGGACCTCCATCTATGGAGGAGGAACAGGCGGAGCTGGTGGAATAGCCGGGCCTATGTCAGGTGGCGGAGGAGGAGGTGCTGGTTTTGGTGGCGCTGTTTTTGTAAGAGCAGGGGGATCATTAACTTTAAGCAATAGTGTTTCTTTTTCTGGAAATAGTGTTTTTGCTGGCGCTCCTGCAGACGGGGGGACGATTGGTCTTGCTGCAGGCCCTGATATTTTTCTTATGTCGGGAGGAACATTAACCTTTTCTTTAACCGCACCCCTCACGATTTCAAGTATAATTGCTGCAGATGGGTTGTCTTCTGGAGGAGGATTAGTTGTCGATACGGACGCTCTGAATATCCCTCTTACTTTATCGGGTGTGAATCAATACACCGGGGGTACTTATATCAACAACTTCGGAGTTTTACGAGTCTCTGCGGATAATAATCTAGGTCCAGGCGATATCACTTTTAGTGGGGGCACTCTGGAACAATTAACGCCCTTTGATAGTAGTCGCAATTTAATATTCAATTCGGAAGGGAATGTTGGTCGAATCCTAGTTGACAGTGGGATGTCGACATTTAGCGGTATTCTTTCTGGAATCGCTGGGCTTGGAAAAGGCGGTCCTGGAACTCTTAAAGTAACGGCCAATAATACTTATACGGGTGCAACGGTAATTTCAGGCGGTGTTCTCCAGGTTTCGACAGATTCTAATTTAGGAGTTGGGGGTAACCTGACTTTTTTAAGCGGTGGGACACTCGAGCTTTTGGCTCCAATTAGTAATAGCCGGGATGGGACCATTACTATTGGTGGGGGTGTAATCCAAGCGGATACTGGGACTTCTGTATTCAGTGGTGTTTTTAGAGGCATGGATGGATTAACGAAAACTGGAGCAGGTACTCTTGCTTTAACAGGAAGCAATACCTATGGGAGTGACTTTGGGGAAACGAGTATCGATGCAGGTATTCTCCAAATTGGTCATGAGAGTTCTTTAGGGAACTCTCGAGCAGACGTTACTTTAAATGGCGGGACTCTAGAACTTCTTTCGACATATGGAACTGCTACTTCAACGCGTAATGTCATACTCAATTCTAGCGGAACGATTATTACGGATAGCGGTGTAGTCGCGACATTTAGTGGATTAGTATCAGGTAGCAGTCCTTTTATCAAAGAAGGTCCAGGGACTTTAGCCTTTACGAATACAAATACGTATTCGGGTGGTACAACGATCAATGGTGGAACTCTCCAAATAAATGCAGATGCGTCTTTAGGAAGTACGGGAACTTCCCTGACTTTTGGAGGAGCTGTACTCGAGTTACTAGCGAGCATGAATTCTTCTCGGAACGCTTTGCTCAATTCTGGAGGAGGAACAATCCAAACGGATGAAGGTGTTATAAGTCATCTCAGTGGTACTTTTTCTGGAACAGGTACTTTAGCTAAAAGTGGCAACGGAATTCTTAATTTAACAGGTACTAACACCTATTCGGGAGGAACCCTGCTCAATGGTGGTACTCTCCAAATATCAAGTGATACAAATTTGGGTAATACTAGTGGGGGTCTTAGTATTAGCAATGCGAGTACATTGGAATTACTAGCAGGAGTTAATAGCGCGCGTGATGTCGTTTTAAATACGGGTAGCGAAACCATTCAAGCAGATAC